>Ga0247727_10001041_pt1 | contig 67564 bp, 45 predicted proteins | sample WisWelCaveWW1625_FD_202498 | JGI IMG/M metagenome (GOLD analysis project Ga0247727, IMG submission 202498) | Biofilm microbial communities from Wishing Well Cave, Virginia, United States - WW16-25 | ecosystem: Environmental > Aquatic > Deep subsurface > Groundwater > Cave microbial mat | place... | reverse complement strand
GGCGTCGATCACGTCCCAGAAGGCCTGCTCGGACTGGGCCAGCAGATCCGTGATCCGCTCCCGCACCTGGGCTTCGCTGGCCCGGAAGCGCGAGCGGGCCACCATGATGGGGATGCGGTTGACGTAGGCCCCGCGATTGCGCAGCAGCGGCTGGGCCATGTTGAATTGCAGGTTGGTCTGGATGCTGGGGTTGAAGTTCGTGAAGCTGCTGTTGTTGGCGCTTTTGTTCCCCAGAAAGCCCACCGTGTACTGGGTGCCGCTCTCCATCGTCTGGGTGTAGCTGAAATTGGCCCGCTGCGCCAGGTTGCTCAGCACCGCGGCTCCTTCCAGCAGGTTGTTGGAAGGGGTGTTGGAGCGGGTGGCGTTGAACTGGGCGTTGAAAGCCGGATCAAACGGCGCAAAAGCCCGCTCGATGGCGTTCTGGGCCGTGAGCACCGTCAGCTTCTGCAAGGCGATGTCGGTGTTGTTGGCAATCACCAGCTCGATGTAGGCGCGCAGCGACAGCTCCAGCTTGCCGCCGGCGACATAGTCCTCCAGCCGCAGCGGCGGCTGGATCTCGACCTGGAGCGGCGGCCGCGTCCATTGCTCCCGGAAATACTGGCGGCTCGGGAACAGCGCGCTCTGCGCCCCCAGCCGCGCCACTACCACGAATGTGAACCAAAGGATTCTCTGCTTCATTCCGTCTACCGTCTACCGTCTACTGGCTAGCGCTACTCGTACCGGATGGCTTCGATGGGATCCAGCTTGGCAGCCTGCACCGCGGGGTAGATGCCGAACAAAAGCCCGATGAACACCGACACCCCGAAGGCCACCGCGATCGACACCAGCGTCACCACGGTGGGCCAGCCGGCGATCAGCGAGATGACCCGGGAGCCGCTGAAGCCGGCGGCGATGCCGATCAGCCCGCCGACGATCGAGATCAGCACGGCCTCGATCAGGAACTGCCGGACGATGTCGGACTGGCGGGCGCCGATGGCCCGCCGGATGCCGATCTCGCGGGTGCGCTCCAGCACCGTGGCCAGCATGATGTTCATGATGCCGATGCCGCCCACCAGCAGCGAAATGGAGGCGATGCAGATCATGACCACCTCGAAAATGAACTGGGTGCGCCGCCGCTGTTCCAGCAGCCCGGCCGGCACCACTACCGAGAAGTCGCCGGCGTCCTTGTGGGTCGCCATCAGGATCGTCCTGACCACCTCCGCCGTCTCGATGGAATTGACGTGCGGGGCCACCCGAATGAATATGCCGTCGATCTCGTCCTTCAGGTAGCTGTTGTTGTCGTCGAAACGGCGCATGGCGGTATTGAGCGGTGCGATCACCTGGTTGTTGCGGTCGGTGGCCTGCAACCCCTCCACCTCGCTCTCGGCGGTGGCCACCGGCGCCATCACGCCGATCACCTGCAGCCAGACGTCGTTGATCTTGACATGGCTGCCCACGGCGTCGCCGTAGCCCAGCAGGTTGATCTTGGTTTTCTCCCCCAGCACGCAGACCTGCGCGGAGGCCAGGTCTTCCTCCGGGGTGAAAAACCGCCCCGCCACCAGCTGCAGGCTGTTGATCTGCGGATAATTCGGAAGCACCCCGATCAGCTGCGGGAACTCCTGGTTGGTCTTGGGGAACACCTTGATGGGCTTGAAGCGCTTGCGCGGCGACATGGCCACCACGCCCTGGGTGTTCTCCGAGATGGCCCGGAAGTCTCGGAACGTCAGGCCGGGCGAGATCTGCCGCGTGGCTTGCAGCTCATCGCGGTCCACCGCCTCGCGCGCCTCCACGATGATGTTGTTCACCCCCAGCAGCTCGATGAAGCTGATCATCTGCTGCTGCACCCCGGCGGTGATCGACAGCATGGCCACCACCGCCCCTACGCCGAAGATCATCCCCAGCATGGTCAGCAGGGAGCGCAACTTGTGGACAAACAGGCTCGTCAAGCCCATCCACAGCTCGGGCAGGTACTTGGAGACCACCCCGGTCATCTACGGACGCCCTCCCCGGCCGGGGACCCCCGGCAGCGCCGGCTGGCTGCTGCCGCCGCTGTCCCGGTCCTTCTTGGATTTGGGAGCTGCCGCCGGCTTGCCGGCCTCCATGTCAGCCAGGGCAATCATTTCACCCTCCCGGATCCCCTCGACAATGGCCACCTGGGACTCGGTCCGCTTGCCCAGTTTGACAAAACGCGGCTCGAACCCCTCCTTGGATCGGGCGTAGACCACCGGTTTGCCGCCTTTTTCGAAGACCGCCTGCTGGGGCACGAAGAGGGTATTGGGGATCTTCTCGACGATGATCTCGGCCTCCACCAACAACCCGGGGCGCAACAGGACATCCATCATGGAATTCTCTTCCGGGGCAGCGGGCAGCTCGGCCTTATCGCGATCCTCTTGCGTGGACTCCTGGCCGGTGGTCTGGCGCAGCGACATCTCGGTGAAGTCGGGGATGGGAGTGAGGCTGGACTCCACAGAACCGCCTCGGCCACCCTGGCCGCCGCGGCCGCCGCCGCCCTGGCGTCTGCCACCCTCGGCGCCCCGGCGTTGCTCGCCACGTTGCTCGCCACCTGGCTCGCCTCCGCGGCCGCCGGCCTCGCCGGGTCCGCCTCCCCCCGGGCGCTGGGCGCCGACACCGCCGCCGCCCATTTTCTGCCGCATCTCCTCGAACAACTTCTGGCGCTCCTCGGGGCTCATCTGCTGCGGGTCCCGGCCGCCCATGGCCTTCTGGAAGGCCTCCCGCATCTTCTGACGGTCCTCGTCGGACATACCGGCAGGGCCGCCGCCCTGGCCGCCGCGAGAGCCGCCGCCACCGCCGCCTTCCCCGCGGAGTCCGCGTCCGCCGCCCTGCCGCCCGCCGCCACCCTCCTGGCCCCCAAACCCACCAGGGCCCCCCTGGGGCGGTCCGCCGCCCGGTCCGCCGAAGGCGACCATCATGGGTCCGCCCGGCATCGGCGGGGGCGGCGGAGGCAGGGCCTGGAACCGCCTGGCATTCTCCGCGGCCGTCGCCATGATGCCCTCGATTTGCTGCCCCGTGGCCCCGACATAGTTCAGCACTTCCCGCATGTCGATGGCGAAAGTGACGTCGAAACGCTTGGTCGGATCGTTACCGAACACGTTGGCGCTGGCGGTCCCGCTCAGCAGCTTGATCTTGCCATGAACCACCTTGCCGGGAAGCGCGTCCAGCCGCACCAATACCTCCTGCCCTTCCCGCAGGCTGGCCCGCTCCAGCTCATTGACGCGGGCGGCCACCTCCAGCTCCGACAAATCCAGCACGTCCGCGATCGGGGTGCCCGGCGACAGCTGGTCGCCCTCCCGGATCTCCGGAGACTGCTGGCCAAAGTTGAAGCCCCCGGAGCGGTTTTCCTTGATCGCCACCAGCCCCGTCATGGGAGCCAGCAGCTTGGTCTGGGCCAGCCGCGTCTTGACGCGGTTGACCTCCAGCCGCGCCTTGCGCTGCTGTTCGCGCAGCACCGCCAGCTCAGCCTCCCCCTGCTCCAGCCTCGACTTGACGTCCTCTTCCATCTTGGCCAGGGAGCGCTTGGTCTCCTCCAGCGTCAGCTCATTCTTGCGGGCGTCGATCTTGGAGATCAGCTCGTTGCGCTTGACCTCCAGCTCCGCTTTGCGCACGGCGTACTTGGCGCGCAGCAGATCCACCTGGTCCTGGTTGCGGCGGATCTGGAGATCGGCCTCCGCCTTCTTGATGTTTTCTCCGACCTGTTCGACCTCCAGCTCCGCGTCCTCCAGGGTGGCCAGCAGCTCCGAGTCATCGAACTCGACAACCAGGTTCTTGATTTGAGCCAGGGATCCGGAGGGGGCCAGCCGCGTCACCTGCGGGGAGGTGTAGCCCAGGTTGGGCGCCGTCAACTGGGTGGAGCGGACCGCCCGCAACTCGCCCCGGACCCAGCTTCGCAAGATCAGGTCGCCCCGCTTGACTTGAAAAACCGGGGCCTCCTGCTTGCGCTCCGGCAGCCTCTTGGCCAGATAGTAGCCCATACCGGCCACCGCGGCCACCGCCAGCAAAATCACGACTCGAACGATGGTGTTTCTCATAACTTATTTCGCCATTTTCTTCCGGGCAGCCTCTTCCGGATTCTCCAGGGCCACCACCTGGCCCTCGCTCAGGCCCGCCAGCACCACCAGGTCGGTGGCGTTGCGCTTGCCGGCCTTGATGGGCTGGCGCACCCAGCGGTCCCCTCTGCGGATAAACACGGCCGGCTTGCCTCCAAACTCCAAGCTGGCCTTTACAGGTATCAACAATGCTGATTCCTGCCGCTCGATGATCACCTCCGCGGTGGCGCTCATGCCCGGCCGGAGCCGCGGATCGGTCTGCCGGACGGAGGCCTTGGCCGGGAAACTCTTTTCCGGCGGCATGCTGCGGAACATCAACTGGGCGATGGGGCTGATCCAATCCAACTGGCCGTCCAGCTCCAGGTCCGGCGCCGCGTCCACCCGCATGTGGACCTCCTGCCCCTCCTTCAGCAGGCCGCGGTCGACCTCCTCGATGCGGAACTCCGTCAGCAGCTGGCTCATGTCGGGGATTTCGGCGATGGGAGCCCCCGTCCAGGCCCGGTCGCCCTCCTTGAACGGCGGCGGGCTCTGGCCGAAGGAACCGCCGGAGCGGAAATTCGGCAGGATGATCACCATGCCGTCGATGGGCGCCTTCAGCACCATGCTCTCCAGGTACTTCTTGGCGCGATCCATGTCGCGCATGGTCTTGTCCTTGCGCTCGCCCAATCGCTCCAGATCGGCGTTTTGGGCTTCCTTGTGGGCGTTGGTGGCGGTCTGGGCTTTGCCCACTTCCCCCTGCGCGATCCCGACATCGATGCGGTTCTTGGCGCCCTGGATCTCCGAGAGGATCTCCTGCTTGCTGGCCTCCAGCTTGGATCGTTCCAGGTTGTACTGGGTCTGCATCAGCACCATTCCGTCCTGCTCGTTGACGATACGATGCTGGGCCTTGGCCTGCACGATCTCGCTCTCCACCCGGCGGACTTCGCTGTTGCGGTCCAGGTAGTTTTGCTCCTGGGTCACCGGGTCAAACTCCACCACGGTATCGCCCTTCTTGATGGTCTTTCCGGGAACCGCCAGCCGCACGATGCGCGATTCGGGTGTTTGCGGGGCGCTGACGATGGCCGAGCGGGCGCTCTTGATCTCCCCCCGGCCCCGTACGCTGATCACAAACTCCCCGCGTTGGACCCGCGCCGTGGGGACCTCCACCGGCGGCGGCGTGCTGAGGCGCAGCGATGCATACACCGCGCCGCCCCCCACCAGCACCGTCACCACCCATCCGAAGATCCGCCGGGAACGCTTTCCGGAACCGCTGCCATTTGCCATGTGTTTTTCCCTTACCGCGCCAGTTCGTCGCCGGCCTGCAAACCGGAGAGCACCACGGCGTGGGTGCCGTTGGTCAGCCCGAGGTGAACCTGGCGGCGCTCCCAGCCGCCGCCCCGCCGGACACGGCCATAGGCCTTGCCGTTCTGCTGCTCCAGCGCCTCCAGCGGCGCCAGAACCGCCTCCGGCGCCTCCTCCACCACCACCGCCGCTGAAGCCGACAAATCCGGTATTATACGCGCGTCGGAGGCGTCGATGCTGAACCGCAAAGGCACCTGCCGCACGAACATGGTCCGCGATCCGCCCCGCTGCCCGAAGCTGGAGGCGCTGGCCATTGCCCCCAGCTGGATCAGCCGGCCCCGCCAGACCTGGTCCGGGTAAGCGTCCAGCCGGATTTCGGCCTTTTGACCCACCCGGAACTGCTGGCTCTCCGCCTGGTTCACCACCGCGTTCAGCACCATCTTCGCCGGATCCACGATCTGCATCAGATAGGAACCCGGATAGACCTGATCCCCCTCCTGGATCTGACCGAACTGGCCGCTGCGAAACGTGGTTTGCATCACGACAATACCGTCCAGCGGCGCCCGGAGGATCATCTTGCCGGCGTTGTTCTCGGCCCGTCTCTGCTTGATCCGGACCTGGTCGCGGTTGATCTCCAGGAACCTCAGCTCGGCGCGCCGCGAGGCTTCGCGCAGCGGCAGCTCAGTGGCCAGTTGCTTGTGCCGGGCCGTGGTTTCCTCTAACGCCAGCTCCAGCTTCTCGGCGTCAATGGCCGAGCGCACCTCGGCGGTCTTCAGATCCAGGCGGGCTTTGTCCATCTCCGCCTGGGCAATCCGGACACTCTGCTCGGTTGCCTGGAAGGTCAGCTCCGTCTCGGCTCTTCTCTTCGCTATGGTGGCATCGGCCTGGCGCACCGAAGCCAGCTGGTCGTCGATGCGGGTCAGCTGCGACTGGCGATCGAACTCCGCCACCACGTCGCCTTTTTTCACCCGCGAGCCGGGCTTGGCGAGCTTGAGGAGCACCAGAGAGCCGCCTTCGCCACCCCGGCCCAGCATCCTGGGCGCCACGATGGCCGCATAATCCCTGGCGCTCACCGCGCCGCTGGCCCGGACCGTCCGCCGCAAAGGTCCACGCGTGACCTTGACGGTCCGGCCGGCATCTTCCACCTGAACCGGGGCCTCTTGCCGGAGCCGTCCCAGGGCCAAGTACCCAGCCGAGAGCAAAAGCACCGCCAGCACCACGGCGCGGCGCCAGCGAACCGGTTTCGGCGGTGGCGGAACAGCACGCGGCCCCGCGGACTGGACCGGCGGAACCGGCAAATCGACACTTCTTCGTAACGGTGCGCGGGCCATGACTCCTGAAGAATAGACGATTTCGGGCTGCGGTGCGGTTATTGAGGTCTACAAAAATTTGGATGCCGCCGGTTAGAGGAGTTAAGTCCTCTGGTTTCTACGGATTGCGGCGGGGGCGTGGCGTTCCATGAGCTCCCGGATGCGCTCCTTCAGCTCGGCCTGGAGGCGCCTGGCATGGCGCGGCGTCAGGCCTCGGGTGGAAACCGGGGAACCCAAATGCAGTTCCACATGGCCAGGGCGGACTACAACGGAGCCCTCGGTGTGGACCTGGCGGGTACCGAGGATGCACATCGGTACAGCCGGCACGCCGGCTTTGATCGCGATATAGGCCGCCCCGGCCTTGAATTCCCCCATCTGACCGTCCGAGCTGCGTCCAGCCTCCGGAAAGACCACTACGGAATTGCCCTCCGCCACCCGGCGGGCGGCGTCGGAAAGGCTGCGGAGAGAGGCCCATACATCGTGAAAAGTCACCTGCATGTGCCCCGACCGGCTCAAGTGCCACCCCAGGAACGGGATCTTCCACAGCATGGACCGCGCCAGGATCCGAAAGTCCCACGGCAGGTGGCCAAAGACCAGGGGCGTGTCGATGAGGCTCAGGTGGTTGGAGCAGAACACGTAAGCCGCTCCCGGCGTGAGCTGCTCGGCCCCGGTTACGGTCACCCTGACCCCGCTCGCCCGCAGCAGCAGCCGAGCCCAGAGGCGGGCGATCCGGTGCGGCAGGCGGCCGGTCGAGTCGAACAGCGTGGCCAGCAGTGAAATGCTGGCCATCACCACGGTGAGCAGGCCGATCATCGGCGCCGTCCACAGCAGGGAGCGCAGCAGGTTCATGACCCCTCCAGCTGCTTGGCTTCTCCGACCAGGAACAGGGATCCGGTAACCAGGATCAGATCGGACGCCGAGGCCGCGTCGCGCGCCTGGCGGAGCGCTTCCGCCAGGTTTCCGGTCACGGCGATGGAACGGTGATGGTGCGAGACGATGTCGGCCAGGGCCCCGGCGCTCACCGCTCTTGTCTGGGGGGCTGGCGTGATCAGCACCCGGTAGGCCAGGGGAAACAGGATGCCGGCCACCTCGTCGACAGCCTTATCGCGCATGGCGCCCCAGATCAGCCACACCCGCCGGCCAGCCTGGTGTTGCCTTAGATAGCAGGCCAGGGCCCGGGCCCCGGCCGGGTTGTGGGCCCCGTCGAGGAGCACCAACGGATCGCGAGCCAGTATCTCGAGCCGGCCCGGCCACCTCGCCGCTCGCAGCCCCCGCTCGATCGGCCCTGGAGCGACCCCCAGGGCGTCGAGCGCCGCAATGGCAGTGAGGGCATTGGTCACCTGGTGTTTCCCGGCCAAGGCCAACTCGGCTCGTACCGTTGGGCCGCCGCGGCGCCGGGCGACAAAGCGGTAGCAACCCTCCACGTGGGTCACCTCTTCGGCGAGCCAATCCTGCCCCACCTCCACCCATGGCAGGTTCAGCCGGGAGGCCCCGGCCCGAAGCACCGCCCGGACTTCCGGGCGCTGCGGAGACGACACCACCGTCGCCCCAGGCTTCAGGATGCCGGCTTTCTCGGCCGCGATGGCCTCGGCTTGCCGGCCCAGGAAGGCTTCATGGTCCAGGTCGATGGGCGTAAGGACCGAGACCCGGGGGTCGAGGACGTTGGTGGCGTCCAGCCTTCCCCCCAGCCCCACCTCCACCACGGCCCGCTCTACCCCGGCGGCGCGAAAATGCCGGAACGCCAGCGCCGTCACGCACTCGAAGTAGGTGGGGTGAGCGTCCAGGGCCTCGGCCGCCAGCAAACGCTCAACGGCTGCCCGGACCTCGGCAAATCCTTCGCAGAACTCGGCGTCGGAAATGTCCCGGCCGTCGGTTCGGAACCGTTCGTTGATCCGCACCAGGTGCGGGGAGGTGTAGAGTCCGGTGCGGAAGCCGGCCTCCAGGAGCCCGGCTTCGATCATCGCCGCCGTCGAGCCTTTGCCGTTGGTGCCCGCGATGTGAACGCTCTCGAAGGCGCGCTCCGGGCGACCCAGCTGGTCGAGCAGCCGGTCGATCCGCTCCAGGCCCAGCCGCCCGCCCTTCAGCTCGTTACCCAATCTCAAAAGATAACGGACGGTCTCCGGATAATTCATGAACCCGCTTGCTGTGAGCTGACCACGGAAGGTTGACCACTTCCACAGAAAAAATCCAGTGCCCGGGCGATCCAGGCTTTCATCTGCGGCCGCGGCACAACCGAGTCGAGCATGCCGTGTTGCAGCAGGAACTCGGCCCGCTGAAAACCCGCCGGCAGCTTCTGCCGGATGGTCTGCTCGATGACCCGTGGGCCGGCGAAGCCGATCAGGGCGTTGGGCTCGGCGATGTTGGCATCGCCGAGCATGGCGTAGCTGGCGGTCACGCCGCCGGTGGTCGGGTCCGTGAGGATGCTGATGTAGGGCACCCGGGCCTCATCCAGCCGCATCAGGGCGCAGGAGATCTTGGCCATCTGCATCAGGCTGACGGCCCCCTCCATCATGCGGGCGCCGCCGGAAGCCGACACGATCAGCAACGGGCGGCGGGTCTGGACGGCCCGCTCGATGGCCCGGGTGATCTTTTCGCCCACCACGCAGCCCATGCTGCCGCCGATGAACCGGTACTCCATCGAGCAGACGATCACCGGCCGGCCCTCCAGAGTTCCCTCAGCCGAGATCAGGGCGTCCTTCAGGCCCGTGGAGGCCTTCATGGCCTCCAGCCGCTCCTGGTAAGACTTCTGGTCGACGAACGACAGCGGGTCGGTGGTCTCCAGCCCGGCGTCCATCTCGGTCCAGGCGCCATCGTCCAGCAGTTGGGCCAGGCGCGCCCGGGCGTCGATCCTGAAATGGAATCCGCACTTCGGGCAGACCTGCAGATTGGCTTCCAGGTCCCGCTTCCAGATGATCTGCCGGCAACCGTCGCACTTGATCCACAGGCCCTCGGTGCGGACCTTCTTTTCCGACGGCTCCGGCGGGTCTTTCTTGAACCAGGGCATGGTTTAATGCTTAGTACTCGATTCCCCTTTGGGCCAGGATCCCCTGCTCGTAGGGGTGCTTCACCTGCTTGATCTCGCTCACCAGGTCGGCGGCTTCGAGCACCTTGGGATGCGCGTTGCGGCCCGTGAAGACCACGTGGACCCCCTCCGGCCGCTCCTTCAGATCGGCCACCACGCGCCCGGCGTCCAGCATCCCGTAGTGGATGGCGTAATTGATCTCATCGCAGATGATCATATCAAAGCGGCCGGAGCGCATCTCCGCGGCCGCCGTCGCCCAGGCCTGCTCGACCAGCGCCACGTCTTGCGGGTCGGGCTTCTCGGCGCCGACCTTGACAAAACCTCTGCCCATCACCCGGATCTCGAACAGTCCCGGCGGCAGCATCTTAGCCGTATCCAGCTCGCCGTAGTGCCAGGATCCCTTGATGAACTGGATCATCAGGACCTTCAGGCCCTGGCCGGCGGCGCGGAAGGCTGTCCCCAGGGCGGCCGAGGTCTTGCCCTTGCCGTTGCCGGTGTAAACGATCAGGAGGCCTTTGTGATCCATTGGATACAGGCAAGAATGCCTGTGTTACCTGGCATAAGGGTGCCCCCGCAGAATGGTGAAGGCCCGGTAGATCTGCTCGGCCAGAACCACGCGGGCCAGCTCGTGGGGCAGCGTGAGGCGCGACAGCGACAGGGCCAGGTCCGCCCGGCGAGCGGCGCCGGAGCAGCCCTCCGCCCCACCTACGAAGAAGATCATCTCCCGCACGGCGGCGCCCTCGGCCTTCGCCACCAGGCGGGCCAGCTCTGGGGAATCCAGTTGCCGGCCCCCCGGGTCGAGCACTACCGTGTACGTCCGGGCGCGGCCCTCCAGAGCCTGCTCGCCCGCGACCTGCTGCATGCGAAACTCGCAATACCGGCCGATGCGGCGGGCGTACTCGGCCGCCATCTGGTTGGCGGCGCGGTCCCGGGGTTTGCCAATGTACAGCAGGGCGATCTTCAGAGCAGTCTCTCCACCACCGCCACGTTGGGGTAGCCGCGCTCCGCTGGCCCGTGGCGCAGATGCACCCCCACCAGCCGGAACCCCAGCTTTTCGACCAGCTTCCGGCTGCTGAGATGGTGCTCCAACAGGTAGCCCACCAGCTTGAAAAGGCCTAGGGCGCGGGCCTCTTCCATCAAGGCGCCTCCCAACAGCTGGCCCACAGCGTGGCGGCGCCAGGCCCGATCAATGTATACCAGCATCTCGGCCACCCCGGAGAAAACCTCGCCCTCCCGGTAGGGCCGCAGGGACGCCCATCCCACCGGCTGCCGGAAGCTCTCCGCCAGCAGCACCGGGAACCGGGGATCCTCGAACCAGCCCTGGACTTCTTCGAGCGGGCATAGCCGCGTTCGAAATGTGGCCAGTTGATCCTCGATGCCCTGGTTGTAAATGCGCCACACCACGGAGGCGTCGGCCGGCCCGGCCAGCCGGATCTCCAGGCCCGAGCGGGCCGCGGGCGTGGAGGCCATCACCGGGCCTCCCGAAGAGGCACTCGCCGGGCGGTCTTCCACAACCGCTCCAGTTCGTAATAGTTCCGGGCTTTGCGGGAAAAAATATGCACGATGAAATCCCCGTAATCCATCAGGATCCATTCCGCCTTCTGGTAGCCTTCGATGCTGGCGGGCCGCTGGCCCTGGCTCTTGAGCTGCATCTCGATTTCGTCGCTGATGGCCTGGTTCTGCCGGGAGCTCAGGCCGCTGCAGATCACGAAGCAATCCGTGAAGCTGGCAATGTTTTCCAGGTCGAGAACCGAGATGTCTTCGGCTTTCTTCGACAGCGCCGCCTCGACGGCGACCCGCCAGGCCTCCATGAACACTCCTGCAGCCCTCATTGTAGAATAGATCCTGCATGCGCAGATCGGCGGTGGTGTGGATTTGCCTGTTGCTGGCCGGGGGGCTTGGCGCCGCCGACGTGGCCTCGGCCGAGGCCCATCTGAAGCGTATCGAGGCGCTGGTCGAAGCCGGGGCGGCCCCGCGCGCGGCCCTGGCGGCGGCCCAGCGGCAGCTTGAGGATGCCCGCCGCACCCAGCTGCTCGACGAGACCCTTTACAACGGCAGCGTCACGCCGGAGCAAGCGCCCCAGATGCTCCGGGCCGCGGAGGCGCTGCGCTCCCGCGCCGCCGAGGCGCTGGCCGCCCAGCTGAAACTGATCCACCAAGGGGTAGCCCCGGCCGGGACGCTGTCTCGCTTTGAGCAGGAGGCGGCCCATGCCGAGCGCCAATGGGAACTGGCCCAGTCCCGCGCCCGATTGGTCGAGGAACCGGCCGAGATGGCCAGCCGCGAGGCCGAGCTGGCCCAGCGTGAGCAGAGCGAGCTGGCCGAACGGTTCGCCGGCAAGGGAACCCTCCGCGAAGTGGATTTCCTGCGCATCGAGGCGGCGTTTCTGGATCAGTTCTCCAAATCCCTGCCGGTGAGCGCCCGTGGCTCGACCCCCGTTCATCGCAGCCTGGGTTTCGACCACCGCGACCGGTTCGACATCGCGCTCAACCCCGACCAGGAGGAAGGCCGCTGGCTGCTGCGGTTCCTGGACCGTCTGGGTGTCCCCCATATCGCCTTCCGCCGCGCCGTGGCGGGCAAGGCCACCGGGGCGCACATTCACGTGGGGCTGCCCAGCCTGCGGGCGCCGTAGGATAGTGGGTTGCCGAGGTTAGACTGTCCCCATGCGAACAGCAGCGGTAGTGATGGTAGCGCTTGGAGCGGCCGGGTGCGCCCGCTCGCCGGCGACGCTCGAAAGCCGCGCCCGGGCGGCGCTGGCCCGGATCGAGGGGCGGATTCAGCTGGCGGGCCTCCAAAAGCCGGTCGAGGTGCTCCGAGATCAGTGGGGCGTGCCGCACATCTACGCCCAGACGGTCGAGGACCTGTTCTTCGCCCAGGGTTTCGTGGCGGCGCAGGACCGGCTGTTCCAGATGGAGCTGTGGCGGCGGACCGGCGCCGGCGAGCTGGCCGAGATCCTGGGCCCGGACTATGTCGATCGCGACCGGATCGCCCGCCTGGTGCGCTATCGGGGGGACCTGGAGGCGGAGTACGCCAGCTACGCCCCGGACGCCAGAAAGATCATCGGGTCCTTCACGCAGGGCATCAATGCCTTCATCCGGTATAGCGGGGATCGGCTGCCGATAGAGTTCGAGCTGCTCGGTTTCCGGCCCGGGTTGTGGAAGCCGGAGGACTGCCTGCTGCGGATCGCGGGGTTGCTGATGACCCGCAATGCCTCCTCGGAGGTCGACCGGGCGCAGCTGGTGGCGCAGGTGGGGCCTGAGAATGCGGCGCGCTACTGGCCGCCGGACCCGCTGACCAAGCTGGAGGGACGGCCGGACTTTCCGCTGGAGGGCATCGACGGCCGGGTCACCGCGGCGCTTCAGCAGGCCACCGGATCGGTGCGCCTTTCGACCGAGCCGGGCAGCAACAACTGGGTGGTGGACCCGACGCTCTCGGCGACCGGGAAGCCCCTCCTGGCGAACGATCCGCACCGGCCGGTGGTGGCGCCGTCACTCCGGTACCTGGCGCACCTGGTGGGGCCGGGGTGGAACGTCATCGGGGCGGGCGAGCCGGCGCTGCCCGGCGTTGCCGTGGGCCACAACGAGAGGGTGGCCTTCGGGTTCACGATTGTCGGTATGGATCAGCAAGATCTGTACGTCGAGAAGCCGGAGGCCATCACGCGGATCGAGAAGGAGAAGATCATCGTCAAGGGGAAACCCGAGCCGGTCGAGGTGGAGCTGAAGTACACCCGCCACGGGCCGGTGATCTACGAGGACGGCCCGCGCCGGCGCGTCTACGCCCTGCGCTGGGCCGGGGCCGAGCCGGGCGGGGCCGGTTACCTGGGGGCGCTCACCCTCGACCGGGTAGGCAACTGGAAGGAGTTCCTGGCCGCCATGGCGCGCTGGAAAGTCCCCGGCGAAAACATGATCTACGCCGACGTCGACGGCAACATCGGGTGGGTGGCGGCGGGCCTGGCGCCGATTCGCAAGAACTACAGCGGCCTGCTGCCGGTGCCGGGCGACGGGACGCGGGAGTGGCACGGCTTTCTCCCGGTCGCGGAGCTGCCCCAGATCTACAATCCACCTCAGCACTACATTGCCACCGCGAACCACAATATTCTGCCGCGCGGCTATCGCCACCTGCTGGGCTACGAGTGGAACGCCGGCTTCCGGTTTCAACGCCTCGAGGAGGTTCTAAGGGCCGGCAAGAAGTTCACGGTCGGGGATTTCCAAAGACTCCAGCACGACGAGACGTCGCTGGTGGCGCGGGAGCTGATCGGGATGCTGAAACAGGCCCCGGCGGGCGGCCCGGAGGTCCGGCAGATGCTGGAGAGCTGGGACTGGGTGGTTTCGAAGGACTCCGCCGCGGCGGCGTTCTTCGAGATCTGGCTGCCGCGCTTGGTTCAGAGATTTCTGACCGCCGAGCTGCCGGCGGAGGTCCGCAAGATCGCGGGGCGCCGCCTCACCCACCGCCACGTGCTCGACAAGCTGGCCCGCTACCCGGCCGAGCGGCGAAACCGGCTGCTGTTCGACTCCCTCACCGACGCCCTCGACGAGAGCCGCCGGGTGCTTGGCGAGGACCGGACGAGCTGGCGCTGGGGGTCGCTGCACCAGATCCGGTTTCGCCATCCGGCGGCCACCGACGCCGAGCAGCGGCAGCTGTTCGATCTTGGCCCGGTCGAGCGCGGGGGCGACTCCAACACCGTCAACAACACCGGCGGCGGCTGCTTCCGCCAGACCTCCGGCGCCAGCTACCGCCAGATCCTGGACCTGGCCGACTGGGACCGGTCGGTGGCCACCAGCGTTCCGGGCCAGTCGGGGCAGCCCGCCAGCCCCCATTATTCCGACCTGCTGCCGCTGTGGGCGGAGGGAAAGTACTTCCCGCTGGCCTTCTCGCGGGCGGCGGTCGAGAAGCACCTGCGGCACAAGCTGCTGCTGGAGCCCTAGATAGCCACTACCGGCCACCCCGGCTAAGCCAATAGCTTGCGGATCGCCCGGGTGGCCTGCCGGATGCGACTGTCGTTCTCCACCAGGGCGAAGCGCACGTGGCCGTCGCCGTGAGGACCAAAACCGATGCCGGGGCTGACGGCGACCAGAGCCTTCTGGAGCAGCAGCTTGGCGAACTCCAGTGATCCCAGCGGCCGAAATCGATCCGGCAGCGGCGCCCAGACGAACATGGTTCCCCGGGGCGGCTCGACCAACCAACCGGCGCGGCGCAGGCCGGCCACCAGCACATCCCGTCGCTTCTGATAGACCGCGCAGATCTTGCGGGTCTCCTCTTCGCACTCCCGCAGGGCAATGATGGAGGCGATCTGGAGGGGCTGGAAGGCGCCGTAATCCAGGTAGCTCTTGATGCGCGCCAGCGCCGCGATCATCTTGCGGTTGCCGAGGCAGAAGCCGATGCGCCAGCCGGCCATGTTGTAGCTCTTCGACATGGAAAAGATCTCGACGGCCACTTCTTTGGCGCCGTCGATTTCGAGGATGCTGGGGGCGCGATAGCCGTCGAAACACAGATCGGCGTAGGCGAAATCGTGCACCACCATGGTGCCGTGGCGGCGGGCCAGCTCGATGACGGCCTCAAAGAAGGCACGGTCGACGCAATGGGTGGTGGGGTTGTGTGGAAACGAGAACAGCACCATCTGGGGCGGCCGCGAGGCCCGCCGGTACAGATCCTCCAGGGCGTTGAGGAAGGCGGCCGGCTCCGGCATGGGCAGGAAGCAGCCGTGTCCCTCGGCCATCAGCACCCCGTACTGGTGGATGGGGTAGGAGGGACTGGGAACCACCACGGCGTCGCCCGGCCCGATGACGGCAAACAGCAGGTGGGCCAGGGCATCCTTGGCCCCCATGGTCACGATGGCTTCCGTGTCAGGGTCCAGGTCCACGCCGTAGTTGGCCTGGTAACGGCGGGTGATCTCCAGCCGCAGGTTGGGGAGTCCCCGCGAGACCGAATAGCGGTGGTTGCGCGAGTTGCGAGCGGCTTCGACGAGCTTTTGGACCACCACCCGGGGAGTGGCCCCGTCCGGGTTGCCCATGCCCAGGTCGACGACATCGAGTTGGGCCCCCCGCGCCTTGGCACGCATCTCGTTGATCACCGCGAAGACGTAAGGCGGCAGCTTGGCGATGCGGTGGAACGGCTGGTCGTCGAGCAGGGACATCCAGACCATTGTAGGGAGAGACCGGACTAAGCGTCTACTGAAAACCGCCGATAAAAGCAGAGATGGCCATGATCCGGCGCTGGGACAAAGGAATGCGCGAGGCGCTGGAGCACAGCGAGGAACGCTTCCGAGCCTTGTTCGAAGAGGCTCCCCTGGCCTACCACGAGATCGACGCCCGGGGCGTGGTGGTGCGGGTCAATCGGGCCGAGTGCGACCTGCTGGGATTTGAATCCCACCAGATGCTGGGCCGGCCGATCTGGGATTTTGTGGCCCTTCAGGCCCGGGAGGCCGCCCGCCAGGCCGTCGCCCGCAAACTCTCCGGCCGGCAGGCGCTGGCCCCGTTCCGGCGGGAGTACACTCGTCGCGACGGGCGGTTGCTGACGCTCGAGATCCACGAAAACCTGATCCGCGATGCCAAGGGTACGGTGGTGGGAATGCGCTCGGCGCTGCTGGACATTACCGAACGGATCCGGGCTGCCGAGCGGCTGCAGGAGTACACCGAGGATCTCAAACGCAACAACGAGATGCTGGCTCTGGCGCTGGCCACCGCCCGGCAGGCCACCGGAATGAAGAACCGCTTTCTGGCCAACATGAGCCATGAGATCCGAACCCCCATGAACGGCGTGATGGGCATGACGGAGTTGCTGCTGGGCACGGCCCTGAACCGCGAGCAGCGGGAGTACGCCGAGGCCGTGAAGCAGTCGGCCGAGGCTCTGCTGACGGTGATCAACGACATCCTGGATTTTTCCAAGGTCGAGGCCGGCAAGCTGGAGCTGGAGTCGATCCCCTTCGATCTGGGGGGGGTGGTGGAGGAGGTGGCCACGCTGCTGGCTATCCGGGCCCAGGCCAAGGGTTTGGAACTCAGCTGCCTGGTCGACCCCGCCATCCCGCGCCTCCTGCGAGGCGACCCGGCCCGGCTGCGCCAGGTGGTCACCAACCTGGTCGGCAACGCCATCAAGTTCACTGAGAAAGGCGAAATCGCGCTGCGGGCCATGCTGCTCAACGCCTTAGAGGACCGCGCCGTGGTGCGGATAGAGGTGGCTGACACCGGTATCGGCATCCCCCCGGAGTTCGGCGCGCGGGTGTTTGAGAGCTTCGCCCAGGCCGACAGCTCCACCACGCGCAAGCACGGCGGTACGGGGCTGGGACTGGCCATCTCGCGACAGCTGGTCGAGTTGATGGGCGGCCAGATCGGCTTCGAAAGCCAGCCGGGGCGCGGGAGTGTTTTCAGCGTCACCCTCCCGCTGCCGTGCGAGCAGGCGCCGGCCCAGCCGGCCGAGTCGCTCACCGGCTTGAAGGTGCTGGTGGTGGACGACAACGCCACCAACCGCACCATCCTGCGGCGCTACCTGGAGTGCTGGGGCTGCGCCGTGACTGAGGTGAGCGGCGCCGAGGCCGCCTTCGAGACTCTGCGACAGGCCGCTACCGGCGGCGAGCCCTTCCGGGTGGCCCTGATCGACATCCGCATGCCGGACGTCGATGGCTTCCAGATCGGCGGCCGGATCGTCTCGGATCCCGCCACCTGCCAGACGACCCTGGTGGCCTTGACCTCCTCGCCGATGCCGGGCGACGCCGACCGGCTGAGCAAGATCGGCTTCGCCGAGTACCTGCACAAGCCCATCCGGCAGTCGCACCTCTACGATGCCCTGACGACGGTGCTCGGACGCCGCCAGGGTCCGGCCGAGCCCACCGCGGCCCCAGCTGTGGCGCCTGCGAGTCCCCCGCTCGCCCGCATCCTGCTGGCCGAAGACAGCGAGGTGAACCGCTTGATTGTCCTGCGGATGCTGGAAAAGGCCGGCTATCAGGTCCAAGCCGTCCCGGATGGCCGTCAGGCCGTCGAAGTCGCCTGCGCCGGCCTCTACGATTTGATCCTCATGGACGTCCAGATGCCCGAGATGGACGGTTTCGAGGCCACCGCCGAGATCCACAGGCAATTGGGACAGCAAGGCTCCCCCCCCATCATCGCCATGACAGCCAACGCCATGGAAGGGGATCGCGAGAGGTGCCTGGCGGCCGGCATGGACGATTACATCAGCAAGCCCGTCCGCCGGGAAGATCTCTGCCGAACGGTCAGCCGCTGGATCCGGGAGCCGGCCTCCGTCCACCATCGCTCTTCATAACTCCCCCCGCCGGCTCATCTCCACCATGCTCGAGGCGGCCCGCAGCGCCAGGGCCACGATGGTCAAGGTGGGGTTCTTTTCGGGAAAGGTCGGGAAGCAGCCCCCGTCGACCACGAAGAGATTCTTGACCTCATGCGACTGGCACCTGCGGTTTAACACCGAGCGGCGCGGATCATCGCCCATCCGCATGGCGCCGACCTCGTGGCTGGCGAAACCGCCGGGCCGCTCGTCGGGCTCGAGCAGCAGCTTCACTCCCGCCGCCTCGTAGATTTCTCGAGCCGCGGCCCGCATACCCCGGTAGAGCGCCAGGTCGTTGGGATCCCACTTGAACTCGACCACCGGAATGGGAATTCCCCAGGCGTCGCGCCGGTCCGGATCGACCGTGACCCGGTTGGAGCGCCGCGCCAGCACCTTGCCGAAGCCGCCCATCATCGAGTAACCGGGCTGCAGCTCGCGGATCCGGCGTTTGAAGCCCCTCCCGTAACCAGGCACGTAACGGGCGTGATGCGGCGCGGCATTGGACTGGAAGTTCAGCTGGAAGCCGAAGCCGCCGGCGTAATCGCGCTGGGGCCGGTCGCTGCGCGGGATGTAGACGTGGTCGGTGGCGCCGTCCTGGTTGAAGGGCCGCCGGCCCTCCAGCTCGCTCAGGTAGCCGAGGGTGCGGCTGGTGATATGGCCGTGGAGATACCGCCCCACCACGTCGTGACTGTTGGGGAGCCGGGAGTTGAGCCACAACCGCGGCGACTCGATGTTGCCGCAGCACAGCGCAAAGACTCGGGCCCGGACCTGCTGCTCCTGGCGGGTCTGGCGGTCGATCACCGACACCGCCCGGAGGCGGCCGTCATCGCCCACCAGGAGCTGGCGCGCCATGGAGTTGGTGACCAGCTCCAGGCGGCCGGTGCGGCGCGCGGCCGGCAGCACGTGCTCGGCGGTGTTGAAGATGGCCGACACTTCGCAGCCCCGCATGCAGTGGCCGCAGTAGTGGCACGCCGCGCGGCCATGACCGGCGACGGTGGCCAGAGCCTTGCGCACCGGGATCATCCGGATGCCGAGCCGGCGGCAAGCGCGCTCCAGGATCCGCTCCGAGCAGCGGGGTTTCAGGGGCGGGATGAACCGGCCATCGGGCAGCACTTCCAGGTTCTCGCGCGTGCCCGAGACCACCATGAGGCGCTCCGCCTGGTCGTAGTAGGGGGCCAGCTCGGCATAACTGATGGGCCAGTCGTCCTCCATGCCGGCCAGGCTCCATTCCCGAAAGTCGGCCGCGGAGAATCGAAGCGAGACGGCATTCCAGTGGGTGGTGCGCCCGCCGAGCACCCGGGCGCGGGCGACGTGAACGGCGTCGCCGCGCATCTGGATCGGCTCGAGCCTGGGGTCGACCTCGACCCCCGGCGCTTCGCTGGGGCGGCGCTGGTATGGCCAGGCGTGGTTGTTCAGTTTGGCGGGGTCCCGGTAGGGTCCGCCCTCGATCAGGACCACGCGGACGCCGGCCTGGACCAGGGCGCCCGCCAGCACGCCTCCGGCCGCCCCGCCCCCGATGACGCAAACGTCCGGAATCCCGGCCACCTTGCTATGCTACCAACCCAGCCAGTCGCTGCGTCGGCACGAGCCGCGCAAGGTGATCGGGAATGGGAGCAGCCAGCCGTTTTCGACGGGCCTGGCCAACCCTCGGAGGTACAATCATTAGTCATGACCCGCAGTCTGGAGGAACTGTTTCGGGAAGCAACGCCATTGCCATGAAGAACAACCCGTTACCTCGCCTCGACACGAATCCGGAAATTCGACGACAACTTTTGCCCTTCTGCCGACTCCGGATCGGCGACACCTGGGAGGATCCCCAGCTCGGCCACCGCATAGGATGCTTGGACGCAACAGATAGCGCTGCGATCGCGCAGTTCGCCGTCGGAGAACGTCCCACTCTGGCGATCCACGATCCCCCTTACAACTTGGCAGCTTTCGCGACCCGCAGCGTCAGTGAGTACGTCTCCTGGTGCGAGGGGTGGGTTGGGAGCACGTACCACCTCTTGGCGCCGGATGCTTCGCTTTACGTGTGGCTTGGCGCCGATCAGAACGACGGATTTCAACCACTTGCGGACTTCATGCTGATGATGCGCCGCACACCGTTTGCACCTCGCAGTTTCATCACCATGCGAAATCAACGAGGCTACGGCACTCAAAAGAACTGGATGGCTGTCCGGCAGGAGTTGCTCTACTACGTAAAGGGTGAACCCGGCTTCGATGCGGCGGCGGAGTACACTGAAATCCCCAAGATCCTGCGGGGATACTACAAGGATGTGAACGGCAAGCTGACAGAGAACCTGGAACGAGGTCGATCCGATACCATCCGAGCCGGGAATGTTTGGGTGGATATTCAGCAGGTGTTTTACAGGATGGACGAGAATGTCTCCGGTTGTTACGCTCAAAAGCCCCTCAAGAGCATAGAGCGAATCCTTCGCGCCAGTTCCGGGGAACAAGACACGGTCATGGACCTGTTCGCACATTCCGGCACCACACTTCTGGCGGCCGAACGGCTCCGACGCCGCTGCATTACCACTGACATTGATCCGGTGTTTTGTGAGATCTCAATCAGGCGACTAGAGCATTATAGGGGCACTGGCCGCCTGGGATGGCAGAACGGCCAGGCGTTCGAGTTGGAACTGCCGCAACGATTCGCCTCCGAAGCAGACGTTGCTTTATCTGAGGAATCGGCAGGCCAGCCCTCGCTCTTCTGACAATCGCGCATGGAGCACCTCGAGAAAGAACTTCAACGTCTGTTGGCGACGCTGCCAAGCGAGAAGGAGGTGCTCGATCGGCTGCAAAACCTGGTGTCGGTCTACCCCTTTAACGAGTACGAGTATCTCATCTCGACACTTCTTGCCATGGATGTACTCAATCTTGATGACTATTACCAGTTGCGAGACGAATACGTCTCGAGGAACTTGTACCTTTATATCTTCGAGATCAGCTCGCCCCGGGGCTTTGGAGAGGCCTGGGCTCAGGGCCATCTGAAGGAGCTGGTTCCCGAGATCGAGAAGCCTTCCAGGAAAATCGACAAAGACTACGCAGGGCAATACGATTTCCTGCTTGACGACCGCATTCGCATGGAGGTGAAGGCATCACGGGCCGTTGACGCCGACGTTGACAAGCCGCTGTACGTGAAGGCCCTGGTCTCCGATTCCACTAAGCCATTCTGGATGAACTTTCAGCAAATAAAACCGCAATGCTGCGATGTCTTTGTGTGGGTTGCTGTCTGGCGAGACGTCATCCGGTACTGGGTCCTGTCATCGGACGAACTGGAAGGGAATAGGCACTACTCGCGGGGCCAACACCGCGGCAATGTCGGAGAGGGCCAGCTCCATGTGAGGCAAGACAATATCGCCGATTTCAGCGAGTACGAGGTCAAGCCGAATCAGCTCGCGCAGGCCATCCGTAAGGCGTATGGGAGACAGATTAGCAAGGACTTGGGTAACCAAGGCATGCACCCGGCCGCCGCGAGAGACGCGGCACCGGGTGATGCCCCCATCGTTAGGCTGCCGCCGCAATGTCCAAGAGTCTAGAGCAACGCATCGAGGAAGCGGTACGAGAAGAGATCGCCCTCGCCCCCTACGACCCGGCGTGGCCGGCGTTATTCGAGGAGGAGGCCGCCAACCTGCGCCGCAAATTTCCCGGCTTGGTCAAGCGGATCGAGCACATCGGGAGCACGGCTGTTCCAGGGTTAGCCGCGAAACCAGTGATCGACGTCCTTATCGAGGTGACCACCCTCGACGAGGCCAGGCTCCGCATGGCGCCGGCCTTGGCGTCGGAGGGCTACGACTACTTCTGGCGCACCGACGTCTCCCCGCCCTATGTCTTTCTCATCAAGCGCGACGCCCAGGCCCGGCGCACACACCACCTCCACGTTATGGAGGCCGACTCGGTTCTCTGGGACCGACTCTACTTCCGGGACTACCTCAGAGCCTTCCCGGAGGAGGCTAGGCGTTACGAGGCCCTGAAGCGGTCGTTGAGCGAGACCCACCCCCGGGACCGCGCCGCCTACACGGAGGGAAAGACCGCATATGTCGTCGCGGTGATGGAAAAGGCGAGGCGGCGCGGTAACACAGGCATTCCTGCCTGTCATGGGATCAACCCGGAGCCTAGGTGACCCCGCGAGCTTCCAGATGGATGAGGCCGCGGCTGCTGGCCGCCGGGTTGCTGTTCTCTGCCGCCGCCCCGGCGCAAACCTCCATTCCCGCCCTGGTCCGCACCCTGCGCGATGCCGTCGCCCCCGACCGCGCCATGGAAGACATGCGCGGCATCTGGGAGACCGACCGGTGGTTCACCTTCCCCAAGTTTGACCAGACCGCCCGCAACGTGGCGGCCATGATGCGGCGGGCGGGCCTGGAGCGGGTCGAGATCCTCCAGGCGCCGGCCGACGGGCGATCGCAGTTCGGCTACTGGACCATGCCGATGGCCTGGGACGCCAGCGAGGCCTCCCTCGAGATCCTGGAGCCGAAGCTGGCGGACGACGAGCGCGTGCTCGCCGATTACCGCAAGATCCCGGCCTCGCTAGGCATGTGGAGCGGGCCGACGCCGCCCGAGGGGATCACCGCCGAGGTGGTGGCCATCTCCGGATCGCTCGAAAAGGCCGCCGTTGACGTCAAAGGCAAGCTGGTCCTGATGGACCGCAATCCGGCCTCCAGCAAGTGGCTGTTGGTGAAGAAGGGGGCGCTCGGGGCCATCAACGATTTCACCGAAAACGCGGAACTGGCCGACGGCCGCCAGTGGATCAACGCCTGGGGAGACGCCGGCTGGGCCTACACGCGATCCAGCACGCCGCTGCTGTGTTTCTCGATCACGCCGCGGCAGTCGAGGATGCTCCGCAAGCTGGTGACGGCCGGACCGGTGCGGGTGCGCGCCCGGGTGCGGAGTCGCTACTACGAGGGGACCTATCCTTCCGTGACCGGGGTGATTCGTGGGACCCAGGGGAACGAAGAGGTCCTGACTCTGGGACATCTGTTCGAGCAGGGCGCTCACGACAACGCCACCGGCGTGGCGGCCATGATCGGGGCCGCGGAAACGCTCGGCGGGCTGATCCGCGCCGGCAAGCTGGCCCGGCCGCGGCGCTCCATCCGGGTGCTGGCCATGGGGGAATGCTACGGCTCGATGCATTATCTGGTCTCGAACCCTGAGCGGGTGAAGAACACCGTGGCCGCCATGTGCGTCGACACCCCGGCGGGCCCCCAGAGCCTGGCCGGCACGGAGTACACCTGGTATCTGAACCCGCACCCGGCCCGATCCTTTGCCGACGCCCTGACCCTGCGGCTGGCCGCGGAATACTTCCCCCTGGTGCGGCGGCCGTGGCACTGGCGCGAGTACGGAAGCGGGACCGACAACTACCTCGGCGATCCCCTGATCGGGATCCCGACGGTGTGGCCCTACAGCGGCACCGGCGTCCACAGCCATCACAACAGCGCCGACACGCCCGATACCGTCGACGCCCGCTCGCTGCGGGACCTGGTGGTCATGACCGCGGCCTACTTGTACTATCTGGCGTCGGCGGGACCGGCGGAGGCCCGCGCCGCCGCCGAGCTGGCCCTGGAGCGGGCGTACCAGCAGATGGCGGCGGCGCCCGCCGCAGCCCTGGAGCGGATGGCCGCGGCCCGAGAGGCCCCCGATCTGGCCCGGCTGTTTCACGAGGCCCTGGAACGGGTCGATTACCTGCTGGAGGTGGAGACTCGGGCGGTGGGGTCGGCGCGGCGCCTGGGGGCGGTGGAAGAACTGGCGGGGCCCTTGGCCGGCTTTGCGGGCCAGCAGAAGAGGCGAGTCGAGAGGGCGGTTCAGGCAAGGGCCGCAGCGCTCGGCCTGGGCCAGATCCGCCCGCTGGCGCCGCCGGTGGACCCCCGGGCCGCCGCCCTGGTGGTGCGGCGCAAACGCGCCGGCACCATCACGCTCGACGACCTGCCGGTCGAGGAGCGCCAGGGCTTTCCGGCAGCGTCGTTCTCCGGCCCGCCGGTGACGGCTCTCTACTGGTGCGATGGCCGCCGGACGCTGGCCGAAGTGATTCGCCGAACGAAGATCGAGGCCGGTCCAGTCGATTTCGATTTCGTGGGCTATTTCGAGTTTCTGGCCCAACGAGGATACGTGGAGCTGACGCGATGAAGATTACCGTAGTGGGCACCGGGCACGTCGGCCTGGTCGTGGGTCTGTGCTTTGCCGAGATCGGCCACGAGGTGGGTTGCTGCGACAACGACCCGCGCAAGATCGAGACCCTCAACGGGGGCCGCACGCCCTTTTACGAGCCGCACCTGCTGGAGCTGCTGAACCGCGCCCTGGAGAGCCACCGGGTGCGCTTCTTCTCGCAACTGGACGCCCACCTCAACGAGGCTGACGTGATCTTTCTGTGCCTGGGCACCCCGCCGCTGCCCGACGGCGAAGCCGATCTTTCCAGCGTCGAGAGCGTCACCCGGCGCATCGCCACCCACTCCCAGGGCTACAAGCTGATCGTCGAGAAGAGCACCGTGCCGGTCCAGACCGGCGACCGCATCCAGCGGACCATGCAGATCTACGGCGGCTCGGCGGCCTTCGACGTGGCCTCCAACCCGGAGTTCCTGAGCGAGGGCACGGCGGTGGAGAATTTTCTGCACCCCCAGCGCACCGTGATCGGCGTCGAAAGCCCGCGCGCCGAGACGCTGCTGCGCCAGATCTACCAGCCCATCCTGGACCAGAGCTTCGACTGCCCCATCCACCCCCACTGCGCGTGGAAAGGAAAGCCGACGCCGCTGGTGGTCACCAACCGCAACAGCTCCGAGGTCATCAAGCACGCCTCGAATTCCTTCCTGGCCACCAAGATCTCGTTCATCAACGCCATCGCGAATCTGTGCGACCGGGTGGGCGCCGATGTCGAGCAGGTGGCCCAGGGTATGGGCTTTGACAGCCGCATCGGCTCCAGCTTCCTGCGCGCCGGCGCTGGCTTCGGGGGGTTCTGCTTCCCCAAGGACCTGCAGGCCTTCATCCACATCGCCGAGAAGAACGGCTACGATTTCCGCCTGCTCCGCGAAGTCGAGCGCATCAACCAGGACCAGATGGAGCTGTTCTTCCAGAAGATCAAGCATGAGGTGTGGGTGCTGAAGGGGAAGCGGATCGCCGCCTGGGGCCTGGCCTTCAAGCCCGGCACCGACGACGTCCGCTTCGCCCCGGCCCTGGCGGTCATCTCGAAGCTGCTGGCCGAAGGCGCCACCGTGGCCGCCTATGATCCCAAAGCCATGGAGGAAGCTAAGGCGGAGCTGCCGCCCAGCCGGGAGCTGCTCTACTGTTCGACGGCCGAGGAGGCCGCCCAGGGCGCCGACGCTCTGGTGATCTTCACGGAGTGGCCGGAGTTTGTCTCGGTGGACCTGGAAGGCCTGCGCGACTCCATGGCGCGGCCCTTGATCCTGGACGGCCGCAACATGTTCCGCTCCGAGCAGATGCGCCGCCGGGGCTTCGAGTATATGAGCGTGGGAAGGCCGTAGGCGCTTGCAGCGCCAACATTGGAAAAGGGGTCGAGCGAATACTGATCTGAGGGCCGGCCGCGACGTTACGCAAACAACCGCAGAATGAAGCGTTCTTGCTCTTCAACAAGGTCCGGCACCGAGCCGTTATGCACCTTCATGCCAATGATGATCTTGCGCGGGACACCCATGCCCAGGTGCTCCAGGTATCGATAGTCCCGCATGACATCCTTCAGGAGCTGGTTCCGGGCCGCCCGGCAGCCTGTACGCATCCGATCCGGCGTGATGCCGTTCGGAAGCTGTCCCGGCGAGACGATTTCCAGGCGGTCGCTGTAAACGACCAGCTCTATATCTGTGCTGGAGAGCAGGTAGTCGCGGTGAATGAGCGCATTGACAACGGCCTCACGGAGTGCCTCCGGAGGATAGACAGGCTTCTCGATTCTTCTGCCGTTTTCAAGAACGGCCGTCACCGGGGTATTCCGGCGCACAAACTCCAGCGCCTGCTCAACCAGGCCGTTTTCGACCACGGCGCCGCCGGCGTCAAGCAAAGGCGTCATGGGTCCGCGCAGCCCCGCGCGTTCGCGCGCGGCATAGTCTTTTTCTGTTCCAGGAAAGGCGGCGGCGTCAATGCCGGCATGGGGAAGAAAGCGGTTGGGCGTCGCGCCAAACAGGAGCATCCCGCCAACGGTGACGCCTTCCTCGGTCATGATGTCAGTGTTCACAAGGAGGGTTTGCCAAGCCGTTGCATCCTCACCAGAAGGCACGTCCTGCTGGCGAATGCGGCCGAAGTAGTCCCGGAGCCGCCTCCGGTCGAAGTCGGCGAGCGTGGCTCCTGAAACCGGCCGCAGCTCGGCGCGGAAAGTGCCGCGTTGCTGGAAGAGACGGCCAAGCTCCTCGCGGCTTGGTTCCCTGCTCTGGGTTCCAACCCGGATGTAATAGGTGTCGCGGTTGTTGTGCCAAAGGCTATGAACATCGTACCCGCGTGTCACGGTGACAATCGCCACGTCCTTCCCCGGCTCGACGTCACGGACAATCTCGAAGAAGGGAATGATGCCAGGCCTGATCTTGTCCCGACAGGTGGTCATCACCCACTCTTCCAGGTCGGGCCTCGTGATGCCCGATATGGCGCCGTCATCCTCCACGCCAAGAAGCACCCTGCCGCCACTGAGGTTCGAGAAGGCGACAAGCTCCTTCGCGAGGGCATGGTTCTCCAGCACGTCCCGCTTAAACTCAACGCCGGAGCTTTCTCCGTTGTTAATGATTTCCAAGAGCTCGGTGTGTGTCGTCATGCTTCAGAATCCATATTTGGACCGGCGCATCTCGAAGGCGTCTTTGCCCCCTTCGAGGATCTCTTCTACCAACTCGCGCACAGGCCGGGAGTCGATTGACCCCATATGCTCCGGTGAAATCTTGGCGTGGCCTTCCTTGCCCTCACCCGAGGCGGCCAACCCGAGGATTAGCTCCGCGTCTCCCAAGACAGGAATATTCGCGTTGTGAGTGGAGAGCACGAATTGCCGCCGGCGCTTCTCCTGGCGCATGATCGGCACCACTCCTTCGGTAATGAAGCGGTTATCGAGGTCATCTTCCGGCTGATCGACAACCAGAGGGGCCTCGGACTCCAGCAACAGGAGCAACAGCACGGCTGTGGCCTTCTGTCCGGTGGACAGCGCTTCCAGCGTCTGCCACGCGGGAGGCTCGACGTCCGGCGCCGTGTTCAGTTCGATCTTGGTCGTTGCCGGAAGGTCAAGCTCCTCGATCCTCATGAATAGTCCAAGGTCGGCTTGGGCGATACGCTCGGCTGAGCCTGGAGGCAATTTGTAGCGCTGCATGAGCGCCTCTTTCCCATCCCGGCAGCACTGGGCAAAGTCTCGCAAGGACAGTTGCTCGGTCTCACGCAACCGCTCGAGGGCGGCGTTCAGGTTTCCGCCGACCTCTCTCAACAATTGGTCGAGGGGATCACGGTTGCCGGCCATGGTTACTTCCACCCTGACCCGGTCACCGAGCTTTCGCGAGACTCTTTTCGCCGCGCTCTGGATGTCGCGATATTCGCTCGCCTGGATGTCTTCCCATTCGGACAGAAGTTTCCGGCGATGCGCCTCGTGCGCGGCCAGATCGCGCTTGAGGACTTCTTTCCTCTCCCTCAGCGGGCGAAGCTCCTCGATCTGCTGCCGTAGCCGAATGAACTCGGCTCCGTCGATCTTGACCTTCTGAAGCTCGCGTAGCAGTTTCTCATAGGTCTCCTCGATGACCTTCCGCTGCTCGCTCCAACGGGCCTTTGTGCTCGCCAGGTCAGTATCCGCCTCTGCCAGCGCCTTGGCGAGGTGGCCAGCAACGGCCTTGAGCTTCGTGCTCAAAGCGCCCAGAATCGTTTCTATCTCTGCCAGGAGGGCCGCGTTCGGAAGCCCTTCGAGGGCCTTCGAAGAAACGAAGGCGGCGTCGAGAGGAAGCGCCTCCATCAAATCGTTGTGAAGGGTGCGAATAGGGTCCAGCCGTTCGGCGACATTCGCAAAGACGCGCTCTTCCCGGATCAGAAGACTCTTTTCCTTCAGCCGCTCTTCCAGCCCGGCTTCCTTGAAACGCTCCTGGGTCTCTTCCAGTCCGGGGAGCGCCGCCAGCCGCTCATCGAGAGATTTCATCTCGCGGCGGACATCCACAATGCGGCTTCGCGAGCGTTCGAGCTCCAGCCTGAGTTTCGCCCTGCGCCCCGAAAGGGCCGGATCACGGACAACGAAGCGCTCCAGCAAAAGGGTGAGCTTCTCCCGGCTCTTGGTGAGTTCGGATATTTCGTGCTGCCCGAACACCTCTACGCCCGGCATCACATCTCGCGGCGAAAGCGTCAGCACTTCGCCGGTCTCGTCCTTGACGACGGGGGGGTTCGGAACCGACCGCTCGATCGTATAGCAACGTTGCGAGGGCTTGTGCGATCGCACCAGCAATGAGATCTTGGTGCCGGAGCGAAGTACATAACGGACCACACCCTCATGCGCCTGGCGAGCCTCTTCTCCGAGCGGGTCGAGGCCGAGAGCATACCGCATGCTCTCGATCATGGTCGATTTCCCCGTCCCCCTTCCGCCCACTAGAACATTAAGATTGCCGTTGAAGTGGACGGACGTGTCGCCGAGGAATCCGCCTTCCCAGGTGACGGCCATAAACTCGGCATGCGGTTCCGGTGGCGGGTCACTATGCAGACGGAGGCGGGATACAGGGTCCAGGAAGGCCTGCCGCAAGGCCTCGACCGAGACGTTCGACATCTTGATGAAGCAGGACGCGCCATCCTTCTTCAGGTCCTCCGGGCTGTTCACATCCGAGGCGTTAATCACGGCCACAGGGCGGTTGCGCTGGTGCTCTGCATCCTTGTTCTCCAAGATCGGCCGGAGGTTATCTGGCGCCCCGGAAATCGGTCCGGTCAGGGCGCAGGCAAGAAGATCCGGCGACCTCCACGCATGGACGCGGGGCTGTCCGGAGAGTTTGTTCAGAAGCCCGCCATCGGCGGCAACGTGCGCGGCAATGCAGGTTGCCGTCCAGCTTTTCGCCTGGGCAAGGAGCTCGATGGAATCCAGGCTCCCGGTGGGCGAGGCAGCTTTGGTATCGTGAACTCCGCACTTGCCGATGAAGCGTTCTAGCACATCGTCCTTGTCGGGATCGAACAGGCACAGGAAATGGACGCCATCTTTGGTGACGGCCTCAAAACCGCTGAAGGCGAACAGCCCGGCAGCACGCGCGGCCTGTACCAGGCCAGCGGATTCCTGAACCCGGTAATGGTCCGTCACGCCGATGACCTCGATCTCAGCTTCGTGGCAGGCGGCGATCATCGCCGCGTTGTATTCCCCTTCCGTGCGGAAGGAGGATTGCTTGCTGTGCCGGCCTAAGTAGGCGAACGGGTTGACCTGCAAGGCACACTTATAGAAGCGCGCGCCGTTTGGAAGTTTCAGGGCGGTCTTCAAACGCGCTGAAATAGTCCCTGTCGCGCCGCTTGTCTTGACTGTCATTGTCCTGCCTTCATCAATGCCTCACCGCTTCCCGGACAGCGGCCGTTGATCGGCGATGTACTTCTCCGCCGCGTCACGCACGACCCAAGCCAGCGACACCTTTTTCCGCTTTGCGAGATCTCCGAGCGTCTCGTAGAGATCGGGCGGAAAGCTGATCGTCGCACGCACCGATGACAGGCTGCTTCGGGGCTGCATGTTTCTTGCCGTTCCCTTTCTTGCCTTCATCTCTTCAGAGGCCTCTTGACAAACCTTCACCGCATTTCACCACATCGGTGAAGTAAAGACAAGCCCGCCGTAAGGCCTAATTCTCCCCGCAGCCCCCCTTAGGCCGGCAGAGACGGGCTTGCTTCTTTTAACGCTTCACCCAAATGGGGCTGGACCAGGCCAACTGGCCGTTGGCTTGATCGACTCGCACGTAGTAGTAGCTCTCGCCGGGCGGCGGGTCGTTGTCCCGGAAGGTGAACTCCGCCCTGGCCCCTGCGGGGCGCGCGGTGTGGACGAACTTGCCGTTGCGGACCACCTCGATCTTCTCGATGGGCCCGGTGCCGACGACCTTCACCTCCAGCGGCGGATTGTCGCGGGACTGGAAGGCATCGCCCATCAGCCGGCCGCCCATCCTGACGTCGAGGATGATGTTGTCGGTGGCGGCGTAGGTGTGGCGCTGCCTCATGGCATTGAGAATGCCTTCGCGGCCGCCCTCCTCGGCGGCCTCCACCAGCACGCAGGCGTAGGAGTCGTGGGTGGCGATGTGGTCGGAGCTGGCCTGCACCCCCAGCTTGTATCCCTTGGCCCAGGCGTTCCAGAGGAAGCCGGCCGGCCGGTAGGGGGCGCCGTGGAAGAGAAAGCGCTTCTCGGGGGTCTCGGCGCGGGGCGCGCCTTCATATTCATAGTTGGTATGGAGACCCTGGTAGATCTCGACCACCGGCTCCAGCCGCGGGTCGTTGTCGCGCCAGTCGGTGCCCTGCTCGGTGGCCGAGGTGTGCAGGGTGGTTATGCCCTCGAACTTGCGCAGGTAGGGGTACAGAACCGCGCCGGTGTTCACCTTCCCTTCGCGTTCCTCGGGGCTGATGGCCAGCTCCCGCACGCCCCGCCGCGCGAACAGGGTGTTGCGGTGGCCATTGGGATAGGGCACGCTGCGCTCGGTGCCGAACAGCGGCTGGAAACGGCCGGGGATATAGAAGGCGTCCTCGGATTTCTCGGTGCGCCACCAGTTGTACTCGTGCCCGCCGTAGTTGTGATCGGTCACCACCATGTAGTCCATGGAGGCGGCGTTGAGCGCGTAGCGGTAGAAATCGAGCAGCGAGCCGTCGCCGATGCCGTCCTGCGAGATGTCGGTGTGGCGGTGCAGGTCCCCGCGCAGGATCCGGTAGGTCTTGCCGTTCACCTGGTATCGATAGCTGCGGATGGCGGCCAGTTCGGCGGACTCCCGCGGGTGCGGCGGGGCCTCGGCGCCCAGGCGCTCCTCCAAAGCCGCCAGCCGGATCGGCGCTGGGGCGCCTCCACCCCCCGCCAGCCGGGTGTAGAACACGTCGGTCTTCTGGGGATTCGGCGGCCGGAAGGGCCGGCGGTCGGCGGACCAGGCGAACCAGACGGCGCCGTCGGGCGTGACCGCGCTGGCGGCCCGGACGTCGTTGCGCCCGGCGGTGGAATCCAGCAGCACCGGCGGCATCCAGCGGTCGCCTTCCAGCGCCGTGAGCAGGAACTCCCAACGGCCGCCGGCCCCCCAGTTATTCTGCACCCGCGTCGAGAAGCTGGTGAGGGACCGCACCAGCGCCCAGACGCGGCCGGAGGCGTCCGGCTCCAGGCGCGCCATTTGAAAGTAGTCTTTGTAGGCAGCCGGAATCACCGTCTCCAGGCCGGCCGGGGCCCGCAGCCGGCCGTTCTCCAGGCACGCCACCCGGGCGGCCCGGGTTCGGTAGAGGCCGTTGCCCCCGCCAGGCTTCCACCGCAGGCTGGTCCAATCCTTGCCCCAGTTGGGCTCGGCGGCGTCCCAGCCGATCCAAAGGCGGCCGGCGCGGTCCGCTGCCAGCGAGACGTTGGCGTCGAACCCCGTCGAGCGGGTGACGCGGATCGGAGTCTCCAGAGCCCCACCCGCCGTCAGCCGCCTCACCCAGACGTCAAAATTGCCGGCCTCGTAGCTGTCCCAGCCGATCCAGAGGTTGCCCTGGGAGTCGGGGGCGGCTGCCGGAACCCAACTGTCGCCGGGACCATCGCTGACGCGACGCTCGGCCGACCAGGCGGCGCCGTCCCAACTGCGGTGCATGATCCGGGACACGCCGCCGCGAAACCCCTGCCATACCAGGTGAAGTCGTCCCCGGGAATCTCTCGCCAGGTTGTGATAGAGGTTCGGCCCATCATCGCCCGAGACGCGCTCGATCTCGGACCACTTACCATCCTGCATCCAGCGGGTGTAAAGCCCCCAACGGCCCGCCCCTTTGCTCGACCAGGCCACCCAAAGGTGGCCTTGGGCGTCCTCGGCGATGGCGGTCCGGAAGTTGTCGTTGTAGCCGTCGGTTGAGACCCGCACGGGCGCCTGGCCTGGCCGGCCCATCCAAACGCTGTCGGCGCGGTTCTCATAGCGGATCCAGGAGGCCCACAGCTCGCCCTGGCGCGTCACCGCCAGCGCCGGATAATCGTTCTGTCCTGACTCGCGAGTCCACTCGATGGTCGGCGGCAGCCGCTCGGCCGTGGCGTCGCCATCGAGAAATGCCAGCGGCTTGCCAAGCGCCAACTGATCGAGAGAAAACGAAAAGCTCCCGCCGGCAGTCTTGACCTCGAGCCTGGCGGCTGTGGGAGCGTCCAGGGTCACGACCACACCGTTGGGGATCAGTTGGGCGAACCTGGTGGTGACCGGGTCGGGGCCGTGCGGGGTTCGGGAGTCCCCGTAGCGGGTTTCGCGGGTCGAGAGCCGCCAGCGTCCCGGCCCCAGGATGGCATCCCCCTCCTCGAAATGCACCCCCACGGCCCGGAGCGCCTGGCCCTGGCTGATCGACACCTCGCCGTCCCAAACCCCGGGCTTGAGCGCGCGAACCCCAAACAGCAGCCGGACCGCCACCGCGCCGGTGGGGATGTCTGGCGAGGCGCCGCCTTGCTGGGAACGCAACGCCTGCAAGCTCAGGAGCATCGCCGCGACCCCGGCGCTGGCCAGAACCGCCGCCCGCAAAGGGTGTGCCATGCCCAAGATGCTAGCACGTGGGATGTCATCCCAAGCGGAGCCTGTGTCATCTCGAGCGGAGCCTGTGTCATCCCGAGCGAAGCCTGTGTCATCTCGAGCGAAGCCTGTGTCATCTCGAGCGAAGCCTGTGTCATCTCGAGCGAAGCCTGTGTCATCCCGAGCGGAGCCTGTGTCATCCCGAGCGGAGCCTGTGTCATCCCGAGCGAAGCGAGGGATCCGCTTTCGCCCCGGCGCACAATCGATCCCTCGCTCCGCTCGGGAGGACAGCTGCCTGGAATACTGTTCCCTTGGAGAACCCGCGGCCCTATGGACCCGCCCCTGCCCCATCGACTATCATCTAAGACGGTAGACGGTAGGAGGGGGTCTTATGAGGATTCGGTGGTTAGGCGTTTTGACGTTGCTGGTGTCGGCAGGGGGTTCGACCTGCTGGGCTCAAACAAAGTTTCCATCCCATCCCGGCTTCAAGCCGACGCCGGAGGCGCCGGCGATGCCCAAGGCCCTGATGAAGCTCCCCAGGACCGACCTGCCGCGGGCGAAGTTTCCGGCCATCGATTTCCACCTCCACGGACGGGGGCTGAGTTCCGCGGAAGCATACAAGAAGATGATCCAGCTAATGGATCAGACCGGCCTGGGGGTGCTCTGCAACATGGACGGCGGGTTTGGAACGACGTTCGACCAGAGCATCAAGGTTGGCGAGCCCTTCCGGGACCGCATTGTTCACTTCGCCAGAGTGAACTTTGAAGGGATCAACGAGCCGGGATGGTCCCAGAGGACGGCCGCGGAGCTGGAGCGCTGCTTTCGCGCCGGGGCGGCCGGGCTGAAGATCAACAAGGTGCTGGGGATCGACCTGAAGAATCCCGACGGCAGCTACATCCAGTCCGATGACCCCCGATTCGATGCCGTCTGGGAGATGTGCGCCAAACACAGCAAGCCGGTCATGATCCACACCAGCGACTCCTACGGACGCTTCCTGGCCATCGGCCCCGAGAACGAGCGCTATGAAGCCGGGCTGTGGCGCTCGAGCCCGGAGGGCAACTACTACCAGACCGGCCAGCCGGGCCACCAGGTCATTGAAAAGGCGCGCGAGAACATGCACGCCCGCCACCCCAAGACGCGGTTCGTCAACGCCCACGTGGCGATGTTGTACTACGACATGGACAAGGTCACCGCCCTGCTCGACCGCTATCCCAACGCCGACGTCGAGATCTCGGCGGCCGTTCAGGATCTGGGGCGGGCGCCCCGTTTGATCCGGCAGTTCTTTCTCAAGTACCAGGACCGCATCCTGTTCGGCTCCGACGGCAACCTCCGGCGGGGGATCGAAGAGTTTTGGGTCCCTCACTGGAGGTTCCTGGAGACCTACGACGAGCACTTCGATCACCCGGCCCAGTTGCGCGGGCCGACCGGGGCCCCGTTGCACGGCCGGTGGAAGATCTCCGGCATCGGCCTGCCCGACGAGGTGCTCCGCAAGGTGTATTACTCGAACGCGCTGCGGTACCTGCCGTCGGTGCGGCCTTCGATCGAGAAGCAGTTGGCGGCGCGGCGATAGAGGCGCCGCCAGCCCCGCTTCCGCTTGACATCTTTTTTGGCTGGTATCCCTGACGCAATGGTGGTATGGTCCTCCCCAAAGGACCATCCGCTCCGTGGAGGTGGGTATGGGAACACGAGATCTGCAAAGCGTTTTTCTGTGTCTAGCCATTCTGTGCGCGCTGGTCACGCCGCAAACCGGCCAAGCGCAGGTGCTTTATGGTTCGATCGTCGGTAACGTGAAAGACGCCAGCGACGCTGCGGTCGCCGGCGCCGCCGTCACGATCACCAACGCCGAGACCAGGCAGTCCCGCCAGACCACCACCAATGACGCGGGGGGCTACAGCTTCCCGACGATTCCGCCCGGCGCCTATGCGTTGAGGGTCAGCAAGGAGGGGTTCACCACCTTCACCGAGACCGCCGTCACGGCCACCCCCAACAGCGTTACCCGTGTGGATGTAACGCTGAAGGTCGGGGCGGTGACGGAGTCGGTAACGGTGACTGGCGCCGCGGCCGTGCTGCAAACCGACCGGTCGGAAGTGCGCACCGAGATGACCAGAAACCAACTGGAGAATCTTCCGGTGCCGCTGGGGCGGAACTACCAGAACCTCTTCATCACGATACCAGGGTTCAGCCCTCCCCGAAACGAGAACTCGGTTCCGTCGAACCCGGCGCGCGCACTGGGATTCAACGTCAACGGGGCCAGCTACAGCATCAACAGCACGAAGATTGACGGGGCGCAGTCCATCAACGTCTGGCTGCCGCACGAGGCGGCCTACGTGCCCACTCTGGAGTCCGTCGAAACGGTGAATGCGGCTACCGGCAGTTTCGACGCCGAGACCGGCCTGGCCGGCGGCGCCGCCATCAACGTGCACACCAAGAGCGGCACCAACGACCTGCACGGCGTGGTGTTTGAGCACCACAGCAGCAACCGCTTGAAGGCCAAGCCGTTCTTCATACCGCCGGGGCGGGAGAAGCCCAAGCTGATCTACAACGAGTTCGGCGGGGCGCTGGGCGGTCCGATCCAGAAAGAGAAGCTGTTCTACTTCTTGAGCTACGAGGGGACCTACGACCGCGAGAACGCCTCGCTGTTTACCACCGTGCCGACGGGGGCGATCAAAAGCGGCGACATGTCCGGGTCCTCGAATCCGATCTACGATCCCCTGACGGGAGATGCGACCGGGGCCAACCGAACCGCATTGCCCAATAGGATCGTGCCGGCCTCGCGCATCAGCCGGATCACCAGGGCGCTTTCCGACCTCACGCCGCTGCCCAACGTGCCGGGCGGCCTGTTGTCGAACAACTACTATGCGACCGGGGGTTACGTCTTCGACCGTCACCGGCTCGACACCAAGGTGAACTGGAACGCCGGCCAGAAGCTGAGCATGTTCGGTCGCTTCGGCTTTCTGCGCTACAACATGCTCAACCCGCAGGCGTTTGGTGAGATGGGGGGGGAGGAAATCTCCAGCGCGGGCGGCAACCCGGGCCACGGTTGGGGCGACACGTACACCACTACCATCGCCGGCACCTATATGCTGACTCCGACCTTGATCCTGGACGCTCACTCCGGCTGGACGAGCCTGCGCACCAATGTGGACACGCCGGGCATCGAGGAGCAGAAGGGCCTGAAGCTGGGGATCCCTGGCACCAACGGCCCCAAGAAATACGAGGGCGGCTGGCCGAGATTCGGAGTAACCAACTACACGGACCTGGGCACTCCCGGCGCCCTCTATCCCTATTACCGGGTTGACCCTTCGCGCCAGTACGTGACCAATGTCAACTGGGCGAAAGGCTCGCACGACGTTCGCTTCGGGATGGAAATCTCCCGCCAGCACATGAACCACATCCAGGCCGAGGGCGGTGGTATCGGCGCCGGAATGGGCGGCTTTACCTTCACGGGGGGGCCAACGACCGTGCGCGGCGGGCCCTCGTCGAACCAGTTCAACAGTTACGCCGCGTTTCTGCTGGGCCTGCCGACCGGAATGGGGAAGAACACCATGGTGCCCGAAAACTCGACCGCCACCACGCGCGCCTGGCAGTATTCCTCGTATGCCCGGGACCGGTGGAACGTCACGCCCAACTTGACGGTGAATCTGGGAGTGCGTTGGGAACACTTCCCCTTGCCCCGGCGTGCCGATAAAGGCCTGGGGTTTTATGATTTCGACACCAACACAGTCCGCGTGTGCGGCTACGGGTCGGTTCCCAATGACTGTGGGGTGAAGATCGGCAAGTTCCGGTTCCTCCCACGGGTGGGCCTGGCTTATCGCGCCTCCAGCACGTTTGTGATCCGCGCGGGGTATGGTATTACCAACGATCCCTGGTCTCTTTCGCGGGGGTTCCGCACCAACTACCCGGAAGTCCTGCTGCGGGCCTACACCGGCCTCAACTCCTTCCTGCCGTTCGGCCGCATAGAGGACGGCATACCGCCGGCGGTGTATCCGGACCTGGCCAACGGCATCGTGGCTGTCCCCACCACCTACACCGTGAACTCCATAGCCCCGAGGTTCAAGCGGGGCTACATCCAGTCCTGGAATTTCACCATCCAGAAAGAGCTGCGTTACGGATTCACCGGCCAGGCCGGCTATGTAGCGACGCGGTCTACCTCCACCATGGGATCGTTGAATCTGAACGCGGGCCAGATTCCGGGTCGCGGCGCCGCGGGCCAGCCCCTGTTCGCGAAGTTTGGCCGGACCCAGACCAGCGGCATGTTTACGACGATGGGCACCAACCTGTACGACTCGCTCCAGTCCACCCTGGAGCGCCGCTTCTCGCAGGGTTTCCAGCTCGGCGCCAACTACACCTGGTCCAAGGCGATCGGCTGGACCCAGGATTCCGGCGGGCCCTCGGTGGCCGCTTTGTCGTACTTCGGCTTGAATCGGAGGGTGCTCGGCTTCGACCGCACGCACAATTTTTCGATCACCGGCACCTGGGAACTTCCCTTCGGCCCAGGGAAGCGCTGGGCCTCCCAGAACCGCGCGGCCTCGGCTCTCCTGGGCGGCTGGAAGATTACCAATCTGGCCAGCTTCATGAGTGGAACGCCTTTCTCCGTGAGCGCTTCGGGCACTTCGCTGGACATGCCCGGAAGCTCCCAGCGGGCCGACCAGATCAAGCCCGAGGCAAAGATTCTGGGCGGCGTCGGCCGCGGCGAATCGTTTTTTGATCCGCTGGCTTTCGGGCCGGTCACGGGCGCCCGCTTCGGCACGGCAGGATTCAACTCGCTGCGCGGGCCGGGCGTGGTGAACTGGGACTTTGGCCTGTTCCGCAGGTTCTCGCTGAGCGAGCGCTTCCAGGCCGAGTTCCGCGCCGAGGCATTCAATTTCACCAACACGCCCCATTTTTCCAATCCCGGCACGAACGTCTCGAATATGGTTCTGAATCCGGACGGGACCGTCCGGAGCCTGGCCGGTTACACCGAGGTCACGGGTGTGGCCAACCTGGGGCGCGACGGCGTTGACGAGCGGCGGTTCCGATTCGGACTTCGGATCAGCTTTTAGATAGCATGGGATTTCAGCAGTGAGCCGCCTACCATGAGCAAATCGTGTCTTTTCTTGTTGCTGTGTGCTCTTCCGCTGTGCGGGCAGGTAAAACTCACGCCCGGACAGGAACAGATTTCCGTCGAGATCGATGGGAAGCCGTTCACGGTGTTCGTCATCGGCGGCGCAGATGTCAACCGGCCGTATCTCTATCCGCTGCGTTCCGCCTCCGGGAAGGTCGTAACGCGTTCTCTCCCCGCGGGCCAGATAGCGGGAGAGAGCACCGATCATCCTCATCACGGCGGCCTCTTTTACGGTCACGGAGATGTGAACGGTTACAACTACTGGGCGAACCTGGCATCCCAGCGCGGGGCCAAGAGAGGCCGCATCGTCCTGAAGAAGCTGGTCTCGGTGAAGAGTGGAAAGAAGTCGGGCACTGTGGAAGTAATCTTCGACTGGCAGGCTCCGGACGGCAAGCCGATCCTGACGGAAACGCGGAAAATGACCTTCTACTCGGATCCCGAGCTCCGCACCGTGGACGTGGACCTCGACTTTGCGGCGATCGAAAAAGTGGTGTTCCGCGACACCAAGGAAGGGACCTTCGCGATGCGGCTGGCCACTGTGCTGGAGGAGCCTCCCTTGAAGGCAGACGCCAAGGCGGGGGTGGTGCGGACCGGCAAGCTGGTGAATGCTCAGGGCGCCGAACGCGAGGCGAACGTCTGGGGCAAGCGCTCGGAATGGGTGGACTACTCCGGCGTAATCGATGGCGAGAAAGTGGGCGTGGTGATCATGGACCACCCCGGCAATCCGAGGCACCCCACCTACTGGCATTCCCGCGGCTACGGTCTGCATTCCGTGAACCCCTTTGGCGTGAGCGATTTTCTGAACGACAAGACCAAGGACGGGAGCCTGACGATCGAGCCGGGGCAACACGCCCGGTTCCGTTACCGCGTGATGGTCCACCCGGGCGATGCCCAGAGCGCCAATATGGCGGCGTTGTTTAAGACATATGCTGCATCCGCTCCCTGACGGTCGCGGCTCGGCACGACGCCGATTCTGAGCCGCGACCGTCAGGGAGCGGTCTTTGAACTCATGGGAGGGAGGAATCTTATGCGAAACAGCCACCTTTTCAGGCTGGCCGCGCTTTGCGGAGCCGCCGTTCTGGCGATTTCGTACGGTCAGAAGGGGCCGGCCAAAGATTGGAGTACAGATGGCGAATGGATCAAGGTGAGATACGGCGCCTGGGGCGGCCCGGGCGTGCGCGCTGCACCCGGACCGATGGACGCGGTGGCGCTCAAGGACTATGCGCCCAAGCCTTCGGTGATCGTTCCGGAGACCTCGGTCCCGAAGGCGCGCTATCCGGCCGTCGACGTCCACACGCATGTGTCCGCGAGGACGCCGCAGGAGGTCAAGGAGTGGGTGCGCACGATGGACGAGGTCGGGATCGAAACGTCCGTGGTGCTGACCGGCGCAACGGGGGCCGCTTTCGACAAGCTTGTCGAGCTGTATTTGAAGCCCTACCCGACGCGGTTTCAGCTCTACTGCGGGCTGGATACGCGCGATATGGACAAGCCGGACTACCCGGAACGGGCGGTCCTGGAACTGGTCCGCTGCTACAAGCAGGGGGCACGCGGGGTCGGCGAAATCACCGACAAGGGATCGGGCTTCACCCGCGACACGAACCTCGCACGCGACAAGCGGCTGCATCCGGACGACGCCAGGCTGGACCGGTTCTGGCAGAAGTGCGCGGAGCTGAAGATACCTATCAGCCTGCATGTGGCGGATCACCCGTCCTGCTGGACACCGCTGGATGTTCACCAGGAACGTACCCCGGACTACCAGCATTTCAACCAGCACGGCAAGGACGTGGCGAGCCATGAGGAACTGATCGCCATCCGGGACCGTACCCTGGCCAAGCACCCCAAGACGATCTTCGTGGCCTGCCACCTGGGCAACCAGGGACACGACTTGGCGGCCTTAGGCAAGGAGTTGGACCGCTATCCGAACCTCTTCCTCGACATCTCGGCGCGGGATTACGAAGTAGGGCGGACGCCGAGGGCGGCGGTGAAGTTCCTCACCAAGTACAAAGACCGGGTTCTGTTCGGCACGGACATGGGCCGCCAGAAGGAGATGTTCCAGGCCTGGTGGCGGTTGTTCGAGAGCGGCGATGAGTTCATGCCGGGCCGGGTGTGGTGGAGGTACTACGGTCTGGAGCTTCCGGCGCCGGTGCTGGAAAACCTCTATCGCGGCAATGCCCGGCGAATCCTTAACTGGGCTAAGCTGTAGACAAGGAGAGCTTATGAATCGAAGATATTTTCTTATGAGTACGGCGGCGGCCTCGGCGGGGGTCCGCGCGAGCGCGCTGCCAAGTCCGAACGACACGGTTCGGGTGGCGTGCGTGGGTTTTCACGGGCAGGGCCGGGCCCATATCCAGGGCTATCTGCAGGCGCCGAATGTGGAGATTCCGGCGTTGTGCGACGTGGACGAGTCGGTGCTTGAGAAGGGATGCAAGATGGTGGAGGACGCGGGTCGGAAACGGCCCACGGGGTACACCGACCTGCGCAGGCTGCTCGAAGACAAGTCCATCGACGCCATTTCGATCGCGACACCCAACCACCAGCACACCCTCCAGACCATCTGGGGGTGCCAGGCGGGCAAGGACGTCTACGTCGAGAAACCCTGCTCGTACAACGTTTTCGAGAGCCAGCAGGTCGTGGCGGCCGCCCGGAAGTACAACCGCATGGTGCAGCACGGCACCGGCGCCTCGGGTTCGCTGCACGAAGCCAGGCAGGCCATGCGCGATGGCGTGATCGGCGAGGTCTATATGGCGCGCGGGCTGTGCTTCAAATGGCGGGATACGATCGGCCGCACCCCCGTCGAGCCGGTGCCCGCGGGCGTTCACTACGACTTGTGGCTTGGGCCGGCGCCGAAACGCGAGTTCACACGGAACCGCTTCCACTACAACTGGCACTGGTTCTGGGATTACGGCAATGGCGATTTCGGGAACCAGGGCAGCCATCAGATGCATGCCGCCCGCTGGGCGCTGGGGGTCAAGTATCCGACCAAGATCAGCGCCATGGGGGGGCACTTCCTGTTCGACGACGACCAGGAGACGCCGAACACCATGGTGGCGACCTTGGAGTACAACCACGAGAGTAAGAGGAAGATGCTGGTGTTCGAGGTACGCCACTGGATGACGAACACGGAAGCCGACATGGCCGCCAAGTCGGACCCCAGGGCCGGCGCCATGGCCGGCGCGCCCCAGACGGTCGGCGACATCTTCTATGGCAGCAAAGGGTACCTGGTGACCCGCCGGGGCTTCCAGACGTTCCTGGGCAAAGAACAAGCGCCCGGGCCGACGGCGAAGCAGACCGAGCGCAGCAGCGCCTTTGCGAATTTCGCCGAGGTGGTGCGAAGCCGCAAGCGTGAGGACTTGAAGGCGGAAATCGAAGAGGGCGCCATCTCGATGACGTCGCTGCATCTGGCGAACATCTCGTATCGGCTGGGCCGGACGCTGCGGTTCGACCCGAACACCATGCGCTGCGTGGGGGACGAGGAAGCCAACGCCATGTTCACCCGGCAGCAGTACCGGGCTCCGTTCCTGGTGCCCAGGCTGGCCTGAGGGAGACTGCAACGATGGACTCACGTCGAGAATTCATCGGAACCATGGCGGGATTGGCCGGCACGATGGCCACACCCCAGTCGATACGCGGGGCGAATGACCGCATCCGGCTGGGAGCCATCGGGCCGGGCGCGCAGGGACAGGCCATCATTCGGATGGCCTTGAAATGCCCGAACACGGAGTTCGTGGCCTTTGCCGACGTCTACACCAGGCGGCTGGACGAAGCCCGGAAACTGGCGCCGGCCGCGAAGACCTATCTGGACTATCGCTATCTGCTCGATGACAAGAGCATCGACGCCGTGCTGATCGCCACGCCCCAGCACCTGCACTGCGAGCACTTCGTCGCGGCCCTGGACGCCGGCAAGCACGTCTACCAGGAAAAGACGATGGCGTTCACCGTGGAGCACGCCAAGCGGATGCGCGCCGCCTATCAAAGAGCCGGAAAACGCACGGTTCAGATCGGCCACGGGGGCTGCTCCTCGGGTTCACTCACCGATGCCATAAACTTCGTGAAGACCGGCTACCTGGGCCAGATCACCGAGGTGCACGCCCACCACTATCGGAACACGCCGCATGGCAGGCCGCAGTGGTCGCGGCCGGTCCTGCCGGACATGACCGCGGAGAACATCATCTGGAAGTTCTTCCTGGGAGAGGCGCCAGAGCGGCCTTTTGATCCCAACCGCTACATCAACTGGCGGTTCTTCTGGGACTACGCGGGAGGCAACTTCTACGAAAACATGTGCCACCAGCTCGCCTCCTGGTATAAGGTGCTGAACCTCCAGATCCCGAAGGCGGTGACGGCCGTGGGAGGCGTGTACCTGTGGAAGGACGGCCGGGAAGTTCCCGACACCATGTGCGCATCGATGGAGCATCCCGAAGAGCTGCTGTTCAACTGGACCTCGGGTTTCGGGAACAACGAGTTCGGCAGCAGCGTGGAGGTGCTCGGCACGGACGGGACCATCACGACCCGGGGCGGGATTCGGTACCTTCCTCAGAGAGTGAACCGGCCGGAAGGAACCGAGATGGTGGGCAAGACCCCGACTCCCCCCCAAGCGCACATGCAGAACTTCCTGGACTGCATCGGCACCGGCAAAGAACCCAACTGTCCCTTCGAGCTGGGATTCCGCGTCTCCATCGCCTGCCGCATGGCAGTGGACAGCTACCGCCAGCGCCGCACCCTGCGCTGGGACCGGGACAAAGAGGAGATCGTCTAATGCACGGACTCACGCGCCGCCGATTGTTTTCTCGCGCCAAACAGGTTGGGGCAGGACTGACCGCATGGCGCTGGGGAGCAGCCGCTCCCGGCAAGCGCGTTTCCAAAATGCGCTTCGGCTTCACCTCCTACCAGTGGGGCAGCGACTGGGATATCCCTACCCTGATCCGGAACTGCACCAAGGCCAAGGCGTACGGCGTCGAGCTGCGGACCAGCGCCAACTACGCGCACGGCGTGGAACTGTCGCTCTCCGAAGCGCTGCGCCGGGAGGTGAAGAAACGGTTTGCGGATAGCCCCGTGGCGCTGATCGGCATCGCGTCCGCCGAGCGTTTTGACTGGCCCGACCCGGCGAAGCTGAACGCGGCGATCGAGAACGCCAAGGCCCACGTGAGGTTGAGCCAGGACGTCGGCAGCCGCGGCGTGCGGGTCTTCCCCAACGATTTTCACAAAGAGGTCCCCCAGGAAAACACCATCGAGCAGATCAGCCGCGCCCTCAACATGGTGGGCAAGTACGCGGCGGCCTACGGCCTACGGCCAGATGATCCGTCTCGAAAACCACGGGACGGCGGGAAGGCTGGGTACGCTTCGGAAGATCATGGACGGCGTGGACCAGCCGAACGTCCGGATCAAGCTCAACGGCGATGCCCGAGACAGCGAGGACTTCGCAGGCAAGTTCCAACTGGTGAAGGGTTTTCTGGGTGACACGCTGCACATGCACGAACTGAACCGGGGCAACTTTCCGTATCAGCTCCAGAGCGATCTGCTGATCGAGGCGGGCTGGGAAGGCTGGTGCCTGGTGGAGGCGAGCTCCAAGGTCCCGGACCGGGTTCAGGCGCTGATCGAGCAGCGCGAAATCTGGGAGGGCTTGATCGCGAAATCGCTGAGCCGAGGAGAAGGGCGATGAATCCTACTGTTGTGTCGATCCTGATGCTGGCATTGCTCTGAACCGCGACGGCAGCTACATCCAGTCCGACGCCGCGCGACAGCCGCTAAACCAACAGCCACTGGCAAAAGGGAGTTGGCTGCAAATGTGCAGCCAACTCGGCTACGCAGAATCAACGACTTGCCGTGCCAGGACCAACAGGCAGCAGGTTTTGCCGCCTCGCTGATCTTCCGGTCCGCCTCCGCCGCCGAGCGAGATCGGGCCACGCTGTACCAGATCTCTCCGAGATTCACGGTGGCGATCCGCATCGGCGCGCCGGCGGCCTGCCCTTCGACAATCATCGACTCGACCCGGCGCGCACTCGGCTCGTCATTCAGAAACGCCATGAGGGCCCAACTGTCGAAAACCCGGGGAGCCGCCGCCACGCTACAGATCTCGCTCCCTGGCCCTCTCGGTCAGGAAGACCTCGAAGGCGCCGGTACCCTTCAGGGACCCGCGCAAGCGGCGAACATAGTCCGGCGTAATCGGCTCCAGAATCAACCGACCGTTATCCTCGGATACCTGGATGCGCGTTCCCTTCTTGATGCCGTACTTTCGCCGCAGCGCTGCCGGGATTACGACCTGTCCTTTGGTGGTGGCCACAGTCTGCACGAGCGTCCTACCTACGTGATTTCAGCATACCATTTCTGAGAGAGTAAGACAAGAGGTGCTGAAGTACGACGACTAACGGTTCTCCACCCACACCCACGAAATCAGGGAAGCGGCCGCACCAGGACGGTGCTCACCATGCTGAAGATGGCGTAGTTCCCACCAATCCTCAGCGCGAGTATCAGCGTGGCGGTAATAGCAAGTCCCGGGTTTCTGAGGATCTGCCCCCAGCTATGCAGGAAGTCGTGAAGCACCATGGGGAAACCTGCTCGTCACGCGCTCGGCGGGAACCAGGTTTGCAGCGTTTGTTTCAGCTTCAGGAAGGCGGGGTCGGAGCACTGCTTCAGGCTGACCTTCCTTGCCAGCTCGGCGTAGCGCGCCGAGGAACGATTCTTCGGCGCGTGCCGCAGTGCCGCCTCCATCGCTTCTTTCGGGCGCTCCGGTTTGCCATTGTCGTGAAAGGCATAGCCCTTACTCTTCAGCCACTCCCGCACGCTTTCCCCCCCGGCATCCCAGCCTAACACCGCCGCCACATGCGGAGAATCCGACCAGACCCAGACCTCCAGCTCCGGATCCAGTACCACAACCCTGGCGCGGTCATCCCAACCCGCGCGGGTCAACTGTTCCTCAACGCTTCGTTCGATCTCCTCCCGAGCCAGATCCTCTCGTCCGCACCCATCCCTGTCGAACAGGACTAGCGCATGCCCGCTCGTCCTTACATAAGACCGAAGAAACTCCGGGGCCTTTTGGAGACACGAGGAGTCAAACCGGAGCACGATGCGCTTCCACCGGATGTCCCGAATCCCAAGCGACTCGCGCCGCTTCGCGAGCAGCGTGGCCAAGGTGGATTCCATGTTGTTGTCAGCCACCACCACGACCAGGTCCAGAGACTGATCGCCCATCCTCAGTCCAGAACCCCGGCGGCAAACAGCTCCCCAAGAGTCAACTCGCGTTTCCACTGGGCCAACGCCGGGTGTTCCGCCCCCGAAGTGATCACCGTCCCTTCCTCCTCGGTCCTGCGGAAACAAAGCAGTTGCTCCTTGTTCGCCAGCGCCACCAGGAGAGGAGATTGCGTCTCAATGAAGACCTGACCCTCGTACAACGAGCTGAGCGACTGATAAACCGTCTCGATGGCGTGCGGGTGCAGACTGGCTTCCGGCTCCTCCACCAGGTAGATTCCCCTGCAGACCGGCAGGTAGGGGAGTATGGTCAACGCCATTAATCGCAGAGTTCCCTCCGAGATCATCCAAGACGGGACCTCTGGGCCGCCTCGGTACCGCACTACAACGTAGCGCCCATCCGGACGCTCGTCGGTGCGGACCGCCTCCACATCCGGGAGCGAGGTCTGAAGATGCGCTACCCAGTCTTGAAACCGCTGGGGCCACTCCTGCTGGAGCGCTGCCACAACCCGAGCCAGGTTGGAACCGGCCGGTGTCAATACCATGCCGGGATCCGGAGGATTCGGCGCTCGCAGGGCCTCCGCCCGCAAGCGTATTGGTTGTACGCCTTGCCCAAGCAGCTTTCTGAGCCACGCCGTGCCGGGGAAGCGCCCCTCGTCCGACAGGTTGGCGAGCGCCGAGCAGACGCCAGGGAGCTCGAGCCCCGCAACTGGCCCGGCGGCCTCTTCCGTCTCCAAGAAGCCTTGCGTCCTGTTGCCTTCTCGCCGGATCACTGCTTGGGTATCAACCCACACCTCCTCGCTTGAAATGCCCGGCTGGTCGCTTCGAACGTCAAAGTGAACCCCGAGGAGGTATCGGATGGACCGAGCGCTCATGAGGCCCGGCGGGATGCTGGCCTCTACCCCCAAATCAAAGCGATACCCCTCCCGGCACCACACCAAGTCCCGGAAGTTCCGAGACCTGGCTTCCAGAGCCTGTTGCAGGTTGCCCGTCACCAGGTCCTTGACAAATCCCAGCACGTCCAGAAACGCGCTCTTGCCGCTCCCGTTCGGTCCCGCCAGCACGTGAAACGGGCCCAATGGCTGATCCACCTGTTTCAAGCATCGGTAGTCGCGGGCCTCCAGCCGGGTGATCATTTCGGCTCCTGTCTTATCCTACGACAAGCTTTGGCTTGACCCCAAAGTCCAGTGCGATACGGTTTGCAGACCCAGCGCCTGATCTGTCGGCCCCCAAGACCGTGCACCAACCCGGGACCGCAACCCACACGCGGCACTCTACCACCTTAAAATCATAGGCTTAGGCCGCAAGCCGCCCCTGTGATGCCATAAGCAGGCCTTATTTCAACCACAAAAAGGTTTTCCTTGCTCTAATACCAGATTCCGGCTAGGCTGACTAGGAACGGGAGATGTGTACATGCCGCTGCCCCCCAAGGAAGGGCTTTACGACCCGGCGTTCGAGCACGACGCCTGTGGCATCGGCTTCGTCGTAAACGTCGACGGCCGCAAGTCCCACGAGATTATCGAGAAGGGCATCCAGGTGCTGCTCAACCTGGAACACCGGGGCGCCTGCGGCTGCGATCCCGATACCGGCGACGGCGCCGGCATGCTGCTCCAGATCCCGCACGAGTTCTACGCCCGGGAATGCGACCGCCTCGGCTTCGCGCTCCCCAAGGCCGGCCAGTACGGCGTCGGCATGCTGTTCCTGCCGGCCCCCTACACCCAGCGCTTGTTCTGCGAGGGCGTCATCGAGGAGGTGGTCCGCAAGGAAGGCCAGCGGGTGCTGGGGTGGCGGGATGTGCCGGTCGACCCCAACAGCCTGGGCTGGCTGGCCAAGCACTCCCAACCTTACATCCGCCAGGTCTTCATCGGCCGCGCCGGGCGGCTGGACGAGCCGGCCTTCGAGCGCAAGCTCTACGTCATCCGCAAGCGCATCGAGAACGCCATCCGCGAGCTGGGACCCGGGCAGGTCTCTTACTTCTACTGTCCCAGCATGAGCTGCCGCACGGTGGTCTACAAGGGCCTCATGCTGGCCCGCCAGATGAAGGCTTTCTATCAGGACCTCTCCGACCCCAGCGCCGTCACCGCCCTGGCCCTGATTCACCAGCGCTTCTCGACCAACACGTTTCCCAGTTGGGAGCTGGCGCACCCCTTCCGCTACATCGCCCACAACGGCGAGATCAACACCCTGAAGGGCAACGTCAACTGGATGCACGCCCGCGAAAGCGTGCTGCGCTCGGCGCTGTTCAACGGCGAGCTGAACCGCACCTTCCCCATCATCTCCCCGGGCGGCTCCGACTCCGCCAACATCGACAACGCCCTGGAGCTGCTGGTCATGGCGGGCCGCTCGGCGCCGCATTCGCTGCTGATGCTGGTCCCGGAGGCCTGGACCACCCAGCAGCACATGGACCCGACCCGGCGGGCCTTCTACGAATACCATGCCTCGCTGATGGAACCCTGGGACGGCCCGGCGGCCATCGCCTTCACCGACGGCCGCCTCGTCGGAGCCATCCTCGACCGCAACGGCCTGCGCCCCTGCCGCTACACCGTCACCAAGGACGGCTTCGTGGTGCTGGCCTCCGAGGTCGGGGTGCTGCCCATCCCGGCCGCCAACATCGAGCACAAGGACCGCCTTCAGCCCGGCCGCCTGTTCCTGGTCGACACCACGCAAGGCCGCATTATCAGCGACGACGAGATCAAGGACACCCTGGCCCGCCGCCGCCCTTACACCCAGTGGCTGCAGCAGAACCTCGTCACCGTCGAGAGCCTCCCGGAGCCCATCCGGGTCTTCGAGCCCGATCACGACACCATCCTGCTGCGCCAGCGGGCCTTCGGCTACACCGACGAGGACCTCCGCATGGTCCTGGCCCCCATGACGGTGCAGGGCGAGGAACCGGTGGGATCCATGGGCAACGACGCCGCCCTGGCCTGCCTCTCCGACAAGCCCCGCCTGCTGTTCGACTACTTCAAGCAGCTCTTCGCCCAGGTCACCAATCCCCCCATCGACTCCATCCGCGAAGAGCTGGTGATGTCGCTGGTCAGCTACATCGGAAAAGAAGGCAACATCCTCGACGAGACCCCCAAGAACTGCCACACCCTGAAGCTGGCGCATCCCATCCTCACCAACCGGGACCTGGAAAAACTGCGCTGCGTCAAGGCCGGCGACTTCCAGGCTGCCACCCTGCCGGCCCTGTTTGAGGTTCACCGGGGCGGACCGGGACTCCAGGAGGCCCTGGAGGCGCTGTGGCGGGGGGCCAGCGACGCCGCCGGCTCCGGATACCCCGTCATCATACTCTCGGACCGCGGCGTCACCGAGGACCTGGCCCCCATCCCCAGCCTGCTGGCGCTCTCGGCCGTCCACCACCACCTCATCCGCGACCGCCTGCGCACCCAGGTGGCCCTCATCGTCGAGAGCGGCGAGCCCCGCGAGGTCATGCACTTCGCCCTGCTCCTCGGCTACGGCGCCAGCGCCATCAACCCCTATCTGGCCATCGAGACCCTGGCCGACATGGTCAAGCACGGCCTGCTGCCCCCGGAAATCGACTACGACAAGGCCCTGGCCAACTACCTCAAGTCCATCAAGAAGGGTCTGCTCAAGACCATCTCCAAGATGGGCATCTCGACGGTGCAGAGCTACTGCGGCGCCCAGATCTTCGAGGCTATCGGCCTCAACAAGGATCTGGTCGAGAAATACTTCACGGGCACCGCCTCCCGCATCAGCGGCATCGGCCTGGAGGTGCTGGCGCGGGAGTGCGCCATGCGCCACGAGTTCGCCTTCCGGCCCCGCAGCGAGACCGACACCGACCTCGACGTCGGCGGCCAATACCAATACCGGGTCCGCGGCGAGCGCCACCTCTTCCATCCCGAGTCCATCTCGAAGCTCCAGCACGCCGTCCGCAGCCAGAGCTACTCAACCTATCAGGAATATGCAGACCTGATCAATCACCAGGAGGAGGCCTTCTGCACCCTGCGGGGCCTGTTCCGGTTCCGGGAATCGACGCCCGTTCCGCTCGAGGAAGTGGAGCCGGCCAAGGACATCGTGAAGCGCTTCAAGACCGGCGCCATGTCGTTCGGCTCCATCAGCAAGGAGGCCCACGAGACCCTGGCCATCGCCATGAATCGCATCGGCGGCAAGAGCAACACCGGGGAGGGCGGCGAAGACGAGGCCCGCTTTGCCCGCGACCCCAACGGCGACTGGCGCCGCTCGGCCATCAAGCAAGTGGCCTCCGCCCGCTTCGGCGTCACCACCAATTACCTGGTCAACGCCGACGAGCTGCAGATCAAGATGGCCCAAGGGGCCAAGCCCGGCGAGGGCGGCCAGCTGCCGGGCCACAAAGTCGACGAGGTCATCGCCCGCATCCGCTACTCCATCCCCGGCGTCGGCCTCATCTCCCCGCCCCCCCACCACGACATCTACTCCATCGAGGACCTGGCCCAGCTCATCCACGACCTCAAGAACGCCAACTCCCGGGCCCGCATCTCCGTCAAGCTGGTGGCCGAGGTGGGCGTGGGTACCGTCGCCGCCGGCGTCTCCAAGGGCCACGCCGACGTGGTCCTGATCGCCGGCCACGACGGCGGCACCGGCGCTTCCCCGCTCTCCTCCATCAAGCACGCCGGCATCCCCTGGGAGATCGGCCTGGCCGAGACCCAGCAGGTGCTGGTCAAGAACGACCTCCGCGGCCGCATTGCCGTCGAGGTGGACGGCCAGCTCAAGACCGGCCGCGACGTCGCCATCGCCTGCCTGCTGGGGGCCGAGGAATTCGGCTTCTCCTCCGCACCCTTGGTCTCCATGGGCTGCATCATGATGCGCAAGTGCCACCTCAACACTTGCCCGGTCGGCGTCGCCACCCAGGACCCGGTGCTGCGCGCCCGCTTCGCCGGCCAGCCCGAGCACGTCATCAACTTTTTCTTTTTCGTCGCCGAGGAGCTCCGCCAGATCATGGCCGGCCTCGGCCTCCGGACCATCCCCGAGATGGTCGGACGCTCCGACCTGCTGGATGTCAACCGCGACATCAACCACTGGAAGGCCCGCCACCTGGACTTCTCGGAGATCTTCCACCGCCCCCAGGTGCCCGACCGCGTGGCCCGCTACAACTCCCAGACGCAGAACCATGGCCTCGAGAAGGCCATGGACAACGAGTTGATCCGGCTCGCCCAGCCGGCCCTGGAGCGCCGCGAGCGGGTCCATATCGAGAAGGACATTCGCAACGTCAACCGCACGGTGGGCGCCATGCTCTCAGGCGAGGTCGCCCGCCGCTACGGCTCCGCCGGGCTGGCGGAAGACACCATCTACTTCCGCTTTACCGGATCGGCCGGCCAGAGTTTCGGCGCCTTCCTGGCCGGGGGCGTCACCTTTGAGCTGGAAGGCGACACCTGCGACTACATGGGCAAAGGCCTCTCGGGCGGCAAGATGATCATCTACCCGCCGCGCGGCTCAACCTTCGCCCCCGAGGAGAACATCCTGGTCGGCAACGTGTGCCTCTACGGCGCCACCGGCGGCGAGGTCTACCTGCACGGCATGGCCGGCGAGCGCTTCGCGGTGCGCAACTCCGGCGCCCACGCCGTGGTGGAAGGCGCCGGCGACCACTGCTGCGAGTACATGACCAAGGGCGTGGTGGTGGTGCTGGGCCGCACCGGCCGCAACTTCGCCGCCGGCATGTCGAGCGGCATCGCTTTCGTGCTCGACGAGGAAAACCGCTTCGCCGAACACAGTTGCAACCTCTCGATGGTCGGCCTGGAGCCGGTGGTCGAGACCGACGATTTGGCCCTGCTGCGCCGCCTGGTCGAGAACCATCACCGCTATACCGCCAGCCCCAAGTCCCGCTGGGTGCTCGAAAACTGGAAGAGCTTGCTTCCCCGCTTCATCAAGGTCATGCCGCACGAATACAAGCGGGTGCTGGCGGACCGCCGCGATCGCGGGGGCGAGCAAGACCGGCGAGTCGCCCATGGGTAAGGTCACCGGGTTTCTCGAGTACCAGCGCGTCCCGCCGCCGCGGCGCGCCATCGAGGATCGCCTCCAGGACTGGTTGGAGGTCTATCAGCCCTTCCCCGAGCCCAAGCTGCGCGAGCAGGCCGCCCGCTGCATGGATTGCGGCGTCCCCTTCTGTCACACCGGGTGCCCGCTCACCAACATTATTCCGGACTGGAACGACCTGGTCTGGCGAGGCCGCTGGCGCGAAGCCTTGCAGGTGCTGCACGCCACCAACAACTTCCCCGACTTCACGGGCCGCATCTGCCCGGCCCCCTGCGAGGCCGCCTGCGTCCTGGGCATCAACAGCGACCCCGTCACCATCAAGAACATCGAGAAGACCATCGCCGAGCGCGGCTTCGAGGAAGGGTGGATCCGGCCGGAGCCGCCTGCGGTGCGCACCGGCAAGCGCGTGGCCGTGATCGGCTCCGGCCCGGCGGGCATGGCCTGCGCCCAGCAGCTGAATCGCGCCGGCCACTGGGTCACCCTGTTCGAGAAAACCGACCGCATCGGGGGCCTGCTCACCTACGGCATCCCCGATTTCAAGCTCGAGAAGTCCGTCGTGGAGCGCCGCGAGCGCCAGATGGAGGCCGAGGGCATCGAGTTCCGCACCGGCGTTCACGCCGGCGTGGACATCAGCGCCGGCGAACTGCGCGCCACCTTCGAGGCCTTGTGCCTCACCATCGGCTCGACCCGGTCGAGGGACCTGAATGTCCCCGGCCGCGAGCTGAAGGGCATCCACTTCGCCATGGACTTCCTGCCGCAGCAGAACCGCCGCGGCGCGGGCTTGCCGGTCGACCCCGAGACCAGCATTCTGGCCACCGGCAAGCGCGTCGTCATCATCGGCGGCGGCGATACCGGCGCCGACTGCCTGGGCACTTCCCACCGGCAGAAAGCCAGTCACATCGTGCAGTTCGAGCTGCTCCCCAAGCCTCCTGAAGACCGCTCGCCATCCACCCCCTGGCCCCTGTGGCCCATGATGCTGCGCTCCGAGAGTTCCCACGAGGAAGGCGGGGTGCGCGACTGGAGCGTCAACACCAAGCGCTTCACCGGCGACCTGCACGGCCACGTCACCAAGCTGCTCGGGGTGCGCCTGGAGTGGACCCCGGACCGGCAGATGCGCGAGATCCCCGGCTCGGAGTTCGAGATCGACGCCGACCTGGTGCTACTGGCCATGGGTTTCCTGGGCCCCGTCCAGGAAGGCCTCGTCGCGGACCTCGGCCTGGCCCTCGACGACCGCCAGAATATCCGGGCCGACGCCAATACCTACATGACCAGCGTCCCGGGTGTCTTCGCCGCCGGCGACGCCCGCCGCGGCCAGTCATTAGTAGTGTGGGCCATTGCCGAAGGCCGCCGCGCCGCCCGGGCCATCGACCAATACCTGATGGGCTCCTCGAAGCTCCCGGGATAGCCTGGCCAGCCGCTGCGGCCGGGGCCGCCTCCGGCGGCCCCCGGGCCGGAGCCCGTCATCCCGAGCGACGCGAGGGGATTGGCTGGCCCAAAAAACAGATCCCTCGTTTCGCTCGGGATGACAGGTCCTGGCCGTGTCCCAGCCTGTTGTCAACCCTGCCTGTCAGGAGCTGAAGCTCGCCGCTGCACACCCTGGGCCGCCCACGGTATCATATTCATTCCTAACCATGGCCCTGTCGCCCGGAACACAGCTCGGCCCCTACGTGATCGTCTCACCGCTCGGCGCCGGTGGCATGGGAGAGGTGTGGCGGGCCCGCGACACCAGACTCGACCGCGAGGTGGCGGTGAAGGTTCTGCCCGATCACCTGGCGAAGAACCCCGAGGCGCTGGAGCGATTCGAGCGTGAGGCCCGGGCGGTGGCGGCGCTGTCACACCCCAACATACTGGCCATCCACGATTTCGGCTCCGCCAACGGCGTGGTCTATGCCGTGATGGAGCTGCTGGAGGGGGAGAACCTGCGCAGCCGAATGTTGCGGTCGGCGCTTCCCTGGCGCAAGGCGCTGGAGGCGGTGGTCGCCGTGGCGGACGGGCTGACGGCCGCCCATGCCAAGGGCATGGTGCACCGCGACTTGAAGCCCGAGAACATCTTTCTCACCTCCGACGGCCGCACCAAGATCCTGGATTTCGGCCTGGCGCGATGGAGCCACCCGGCTGCCGCCGGCACCCAGGTCTCGGCGCCCACCGAGTCCATGACCGAACCCGGCACCGTGCTCGGCACCGTCGGCTACATGTCGCCGGAACAGGTCAGGGGCGCCGCGCTCGACGCTCGCAGCGACATCTTCTCGCTCGGCTGCGTCCTCTACGAGTTGATCGCCGGCCGGCGGGCCTTCTCGCGGCCCTCGGCGGTGGAGACGATGAGCGCCATCCTCAACGAGGATCCGCCGGAGATGAAAGACTCCTCCCGGCAGATTCCCGCGGGCCTCGGCCAGGTCATCGCGCACTGCCTCGAAAAGACCCCCCAGCAGCGGTTTCACTCCGCGCATGATCTGGCCTTCGCTCTGCGGGCCACCCTGAGCGGAGCGGAAACTGCCAGGCCGTCGCCGGCGCCGCGACGCAGCAAGGGCCTCGATTCGCTGGCGGTGCTGCCGTTCGTCAACGCCTCCGGCGACCCCAACACCGAGTACCTCAGCGACGGCATCACCGAGAGCCTCATCAACAGCCTGTCGCAGCTGCCCAAGATCCGGGTGATCGCCCGCAGCACGGTGTTTCGCTACAAAGGCCGCGACGTGGAGGCCCAGACCGCCGGCGCCGAGCTGAACGTCCGGGCGCTGCTGATGGGCCGCGTCGTCCAGCGCGGCGACACCCTGAGCATCCAGGCCGACCTGGTGGACGCCGCCGACGGGTCCCAGCTCTGGGGCGAGCGTTACAACCGCAGGCTCGCCGACATCTTCGTCATCGAGGATGAAATCGCCCGGCAAATCTCCGAGAAGCTGCGGACGAAGCTGACCGGCGAGCAGCAGAAGCGCCTGGCCAAGCGTCCCACCCAGAACACCGAAGCCTACCAATTGTATCTGCGGGGCCGGTACCACTGGAACAAGCGGACCCGCGAGGCCAACCACAAGGCCATGGAGTACTTCCAGCAGGCCATCGAGATCGATCCCGCTTACGCCCTGGCCTACGTTGGGCTGGGCGATTGCTACGGCGTTCTGGCCGTCTACGGAGAGATGCCGCCCCGGGAGGCGGCGCCGAAATGTAAGGCCCTGGTGACCAAGGCCCTCGAGATTGATCCCACCCTGGCCGAGGCCTACAGCTCGCTAGCGGTGACGGCTGCGCTTTACGACCGGGACTATGCCACCTCCGAACGACTTCACAAGCGCGCCCTGGAGCTGAACCCCAACTACCCCACCGCCTACCACTGGTACGCCCACAGCCTGGAAGCCGTCGGGCGGTTCGAGGAGGCCATCGCGGCCCTGAAACAGGGCCTGGACCTGGATCCGCTGTCCCTGACCCTGAACGCCCATCTGGGCGGGGTCTTCTATTACAGGCGTCAGTACGACCGCGCCATCGAACAGCTTCAAAAGACGATCGAGATGGACCCCGGCTTCTGGGTGGCCCACCTCTATGTGGCCTATGCCTGTTCGCAAAGCGGGCGGCATGAGCAGGCCCTGACGGCGGCGCAAAAGGCCGTGGAGGCCTCCCAAGGCGCTCCCCATGCGGTGGCTATGCTGGGCTACGCCCGGGCCGCCGCCGGCCATCGGGCCGAGGCTGAGAAGGTCCTGGAGGATTTCCAGGATTGGTCGCGGGCGCGATATGTGCCGTCCTACTACATGGGGCTGATTTGCGCCGGCCTCGGGGACAAGGACCGAGCCTTCCTCTGGCTCGAAAAAGCCCTCCAGGAGAGGTTCGTTCTCATGTGCTACCTTCGGGTCGAGCCGGCGTTCGACGGCCTTCGAGGGGACCCGCGGTTCGCGGGCCTGTTGCGGCAGATGGGTTTGGAGCCGTGACCCGGCAGCCCCAGATCGTCTGGCTCGACCAGCCGGAGTGCCGGGAGACGGCGCTGGTTGGGGGCAAGGCCGCCCGGCTGGGTGAGCTTCTACAGACAGGAATGCCTGTGCCACCCGGCTTTTGTCTGACGCCAGGCGCCCCGCTGGACGGGCTTGCCGCGGCCTGCCGCGAACTGGAACAGCGCTGCGGCGTCGAGAACCTCGCCGTGGCGGTGCGCTCCTCGGCCGTGGACGAAGACAGCGCCGCAGCCTCCTTTGCTGGCCAGTACGAGACCATTCTCAACGTGGCCGGCGCCGAGGCCGTGGCGCAGGCCGTGGAACGCTGCCGGGCAGCCGCCGCTTCGCCGCGGGTCCTGGAATACCGCCGGCGCCAGGGCCTCGGTCCCGGCGCCGGAATCGCCGTGCTCGTCCAGCAATTGATTCCGGCCGACGTCTCGGCGGTGGTGTTCAGCTCCGATCCCGTGAACGGCGCCCGCGACGAGATCGTGATCAATGCCTGCTGGGGGCTGGGGGAGAGCCTGGTCGGCGGGACGGTAACTCCGGATACTTACCGGGTCCGCAGGGCGGATCCGGCGGTGGTTTCGAGCCAGGTCGGAGAGAAGCGCCGCATGACGGTCCGGATTCCCGGGGGCGCCCGGGAGGTCGAGGCGCCGCTGGCGTTGCGCTCCCAGTTGGTAATTGATAATATCCAAGCGGCGGAGGCGGCGCGGCTGGCCCTGGATCTGGAGGCCCGGATGGGCTGGCCGGTGGATCTGGAGTGCGCCTGGCAGGCCGGCCGGCTCTGGCTGTTGCAGTGCCGCCCCATCACCGGCCCGCGTCTGCGCCCCGCGGCGGAGGGATCCCCCATCGAGCTGCCGCCTGATTTTCCGGTGACCTGGGAGCAACCAGAGGACGCCAGGCAGCTCTGGTTCAGCGATCGCCTGCATCTGCCCGACCCCATGCCGCCGCTGGAGTTCGAGCTCCTCGCGCCTTTGTATGACGGCGTCAACTACGCCGCGCGGATTTTCCAGTTGCCGATCCAATTCCTCACTCTCCGCGTCAATACCTACATGTATGTGGCCCTGGAGCCGCTTCCCGGCCGGGATGAGAACGCCGACCCGCTCGACGCCGCCATGGAGCGGATGGGCGAGCTGTGGAACTCCGAGCTGCTGCCGGAAGTGAAACAGCACCTGGCGGCCTGGGAAGCCTTCGATCTGGCGGACGCTGCCATGCCCGAGCTGCTTCGCCATCTCGACGACACCATGGCCCGGTTGAAGCGCCTGGGCGAGATCCACTTCCACATCGTCTTCCCGGCCTACCTGGCCATGCTGCGGTTTGCGGATCTCTACGGGGACCTGTTCGGGAGCGAGAGCGCCCTGGATGCCTACCGCTTGCTGCAAGGCTTCGACAACAAGACGCTCGAAGGCAACCGTACTCTTTGGAGGCTGAGCCGGAAGCCGGCGGCCTCGCCGCTGAGGAGCCTGGATCGGCTGGCGCCGCTCGATCAGTTGGGCTTGGAGGCCGGCTTCGTGGGCGAGCTGCGCGACTGGCTCGCGGAGTACGGCCATCGCGGCCACCTCTTCACCCTGCTGGCCCCGCGCTGGATCGAGGACCCCACGCCGGTCATCCAGATCCTGAAGGACTATCTGGCCCGGCCGGACTACAACCCGGAGGTCGAGATGGCGGCGCTGGCCCAGCAGCGGCAACGACTGGTGGCCGAGACGCGCCAGCGCCTGAAGGGTTATCCGCAGCCGGTTGTCGATCGGTTCGAGTCGTACTTGAGGGCCGCGCAGCAGGGCATCGTTCTCACCGAGGATCATGGCTTTTGGATCGACTTTCGCGGGTTCTACCAGGTGCGCCGCGTGATGCTGGAGTTCGGCCGCCGCCTCGCCGGGGCCGGGGTGATCGACAGTCGCGATGACGTCTGGCTGCTGACACTGGCCGAATTGAAAGAGACAGCCGAGGCCCTTGGCGGCAGCGACCGACGTCAGCGGATTGACCAGCGCCGGGCGGAGCTGGAGCGCTTCCGTCCCGTCCAGCCGCCCGCCGAAATCGGCATGCGGCCCCCGGCGCCGCCTCCGGACACCCCGCTGTACCGGTTCATGTGGAAGTTCTTTGGCGCCCCGCCAGGGCCCCAAACCGATCCGGACCTGCTGAGAGGCAACGCCGGTTCGGCAGGCAAGGTCCGGGGTCCGGCGCGCGTGATACGCTCGCTGCTGGATGCCGGCAGGCTCAAGCCAGGGGACGTGCTGGTGTGCCAGACCACCGCGGCCCCCTGGACACCGCTGTTTGCGACCGCCGCCGCGGTAGTCACCGATACCGGCGGCATCCTGTGCCACAGCGCCGTGGTGGCGCGCGAGTACGGCATCCCGGCCGTCGTCGGCACCGGCTCGGCGACCTCCCTCCTGCGCGACGGGCAACTGGTGGAGGTGGACGGCGCCGCCGGCGTGGTCCGGATCCTGTCTTCTGCCCAGGCGCCCGGCCCGCGAGAAGACTTCCCCTCGTATCTGTTCGAGGTCGGAGGGCTGGCGGCGGCGCTGGCGGCCGCCCATCAGGCCCGGCTGCTCCCAGCGCTGCTCGATGGCTGGGCCACCCCGGCCAGGTACTCGGCGCGGCTGGGCCTCGACCCCACGGCCACCGAGCGGATCTTAGAAGTACTCGCCAGCTTCGGCCTGGCGGAGTGCCGGGAGGGCGCCTACGCCGCTTCGGCGGGTCTCGAGAGACTGGCCGCCCTGACGGGCAGCCTCGACAGCCAAACCTCGCTGTGGAGCCAGGCGCCGGCGTTTCTGCTTCGCGGCGAGCGCTTCGCCCACATGGATGGGCCTCCGGAGGTCCGCGAGGCTTGCTACGCGGAGTTCGCCTCTCTGCTGGGGAACCTGTTTGTCGATGCCGCCCGGCATCTGGCCGCCGAGTTGCCCCGGCCCCCCCGTCACATACTGGACGTAGGCGCGGGTTCCGGCGTCTGGAGCCTGGCCATGGCCGAGCGCCACCCCCAGGCTCGCGTCACCGCTCTGGACTTTCCCGCGGTGCTGAAGGCCTTCCGCCAGCGGGCCGCCGAGGCGGGCCTCCTCGATCGTACCGATACCATCGCCGGCGACTTCCACGCCGTCGAGATCCCGGCGCTGCGCTTCGATCGAATCCTTCTCGCCAATGTCCTGCACCTGGAGCCTCCGGAGCGGGCCGCCGCGCTGGTCCGTGGCATGGCGGCGGCGCTGGCGCCCGGCGGGGAACTGGTCATCGTGGATGTGATCAGCGATGGAACCCCGGAGCGGGAGCGGGCCCGGGCGGTCTACGGCCTGCACCTGGCGCTGCGGACCCAGCAGGGCCGCGCCCACCCGCTCTCCGATCTGCGCGCCTGGCTCACCGAGGCCGGCCTGCCGGCGCCGGATTCCTTTTTGAAGCTGGACCGCTCCTGGCGGGGGTTGGGGGCCCTGGTGGGGCGCAGCTAATCAGGCCTTCGCGCCTGACATCAGCTCACCACCCTCAACCCCAGGGCGGCAAAGTCGCCGTCGAAAGTCAGGCAGGGGGCCCACTCCAGGCGGGTAGATACAATTACGTACGAGATGGCATCGCACAGTGACAGCCGCCGCTTCTGGCTGCGCTGCAGGTAGAACGCGATGGCCGCCTCCCGCTCCCGGGCGTCCGGATGAACGATGGTGAGCGTGGGCATCACCTCGGCGAGGAAGATTCTGGACCCCACAAAGCCCAGCCGGTACCGGAGCAACGCCACCAACTCCACCACAATCTCCCAGGTCGTCACGACTTCGACGCCGTTCCTCAGAATCTCGGCTGACATGGCCCGGGCGACGGCGTGTTGCGGCTCGTCGTGGTCCAGGGCGGCATAAAAGAAGGAGGCATCCCCGAAAACCCTAGCGGTCTCCAGGTGAGCGAAGGAGTGCGTCTTTGCCGTACAGGACCTCCTTATAGTTCTTGGACACCGATTCCTTGCGGCTCCTGGGCCGGAGAGGACGGCCGCGACTGACCCGCTCGGCCGCCTTCAGCAAGGCGGCCCCCGGATTCATCCGGCCGGGAACCGGGCCAGCGCTTCTCAGCTCCGCCACTGGCCGGTTGTGAACCTGAATCCGGTATCCGATGTCGGGGTGGGAGTCGATCTCGCGCAGCAGCGACGACAACCGTCGCCGCGCTTCGCTCAAACTGATCGGCCGCAAGAGAATGTTCATATTGTACAGTATGACCAAAAAGGGCCCGAGGGGTCAAGCGGAGGCCAGCAGGTCGGTGAGTTCGGCGTAGTTGAAGAGGCCGCGGTAGCTGTCGGGCATCTAAGGATCGGAACCCCCGCTTGACCGAGGCGACAGTCGGCGCTGAAGAACGAGTAGTAGTTCTCGGCGGCGTCCGCGATGGACCTCGCTCCCTGGAGCCATCGAAAACGGAGATTGTGGTATCATTGTGTACACAGCGAGGCACAGTGAAATGGAAACCACTGGCATCCGGCAATTTCGTGAAAAGCTATCGAGCTATTATCACGACTTACGGCATGCTACTCTCGGGATATGATCGACCCCTGCGAGGAGCACGACACCGAGCGGCGAGACTTCCTGAAGGGCATTGGCATGGCCGCAGCCCTGGCGGCCTCCGCGGAGGCCGCCGCCCAGACCGGCCCGGCCTCCCTGGTGCCGGAGGCCCGGCCCGGCCCGATGCTCCCCACGGTCCCCTTCGGGAAGCACCGCCTCACCCGCCTGATCGCCGGCGCCAACCCCATCTATGGGTACTCGCACTTCAATCAGGTCTTCTCGGCCCACATGGTCGAGTACCACACCACCGAGCGGGTGGTGGCGTTTCTGACCCAGTTGGAGCGCGCCGGCCTCAACACCTGGCAGGCCAGTTGGAGCGAGCGGCTGGAGACCGACTGGCGGCGCTACAAGGATCAGGGCGGCAAGCTGCAGCTGCTGCTGCTGTCGCGGCCCACCTTCAACGATGAGCCCGAGATGCTGAAGCGGGCCATGAAGCTCCAGCCCCTGGGCATCGCCCAACACGGCTCCCGCACCAACCAGTATTGGGAGGCCAGTCAGATGGACCGCTCCGTCGAGTATCTGAAGCGCATCCGGGACACCGGCGCCATGGCCGGCCTTTCCTGCCACAACCCTCGCGAGGTGGAGTACGCCGAGGACAAGGGCTTCCCGGCCGACTACTACATGACCTGCCTCTACTACATGAATCGCTCCCGGCCGGCGCTCGAAAAACTTCTCGGCGAGGCGCCGCTCGGCGAGATCTATCTGTCATCGGACCCGCCCAAGATGATGGCGGTCGTCCGCCAGACCCGCAAGCCGTGCCTGGCCTACAAGGTCTACGCCGCCGGCCGCACCATCTCGAGTCCCCAGCAGATCCGCGAGCGCCTGGCGGCGGCGCTCACCGGCATCAAGCCCACCGACGCCGTGATCCTGGGCCTCTACCAGAAGTTCAGCGATCAGATCGGCCAGAACGCCTGGCTGGCGCGGGAGATCCTGGAGAGCTGAGCTCTACGGGCTGGAGCTGCCGGCGCCGGTCCTGGAGAGCCTGTATCGCTTGAACGCCCGGAAAATCCTGAACTGGCGTTAGAGGGTCTTTTCACCGCCGAGGCGCAGAGGGCGCAGAGGTTCGCGGAGAAAGTCAGACAGAACTCTGCGAGCCGTGGTGTGCTATACTGCCGCCAGCGGCGAACTGGCCGGACAAAGGGGGGTCTATGCGGTTCCGAACTTCAAGCGCGTGTCTGGCGCTAGTGATCTGTCTGTCTCCGCTTGCCGGGCAGGAAAGCTTGTCGACGTTGCGCGGCACCGTGAAGGACGCCACCGGCGCCGTGGTGGCCGGGGCCGAGGTGACCGCCACCGAGGTGGCCACCAACATCAAGGCCCGGGTGGCTTCTTCCGACACCCAGGGCAACTACGAGATGCCCGGCCTGAAAGCCGGCGTCTACCAGTTGCGGGCAGTGCTGGCCGGCTTCAAGACGTTCCAGGCCAACGATATACAACTGGCCAGCAGCCAGATCCGGCGCGTGGACGTCGCTCTGGAGGTCGGCGGGGTCGAAACCCAGGTGACCGTCAGCGAGATAGCCACCGCCATCGAAACCGAGCAAGGGAAAATCTCGGCCGATATCAGCGGGGCCCGCTATCAGAACATTCCCATCCCCGGGAACCGCTATGGCGGCACGGCTCCCGTGCTGGTTGTTCTGCCCCACGTGCAAGGGGGCGCGGGCGGCGCCGCAATGAGTTTCGCCGGCCAGCGCACGCCCCAGGTCCACATGGCCATGGACGGCATCACCGAAGAGACCCTCAACACCCAGACCGTCAACCTGGAAGCGATCGAGGAGCTGAGGCTGGTGGCCGTCAACAACACCGCGGAGTTCAGCCACGTCGGGTATTTCGATACCGTCACCAAGCGCGGCTCGAATCGGTATCACGGAGAGGCTTCTTACTACCAGCAGAATTCGGCTCTCTACGCGCGGGGGTTCTTCGAGAGGCAGAAGACCTGGGACCTGTACCACATTTTCAACATCGCCGCTTCCGGCCCGGTGTTTCGCGAGAAGACGTTCTTTTACGCCCTCTGGAACGGGGAACGCGTTCCGGGCAAAACCTTCCGAACCAACACGGTGCCAACCGAGCCCATGCGCCGGGGCGACTTTTCTCAGATCCTCGCCGTGACCCCGCCGGTCACGGTGCGGGATCCGCTGAATGGACAGCCGTTCGCCGGAAACATCATCCCAACGAGCAGGCTCAGCGCCACCTCCCTGAAAGTCCAGGAACGGTTCATGCCCGTTCCGAACCGGGGCGGCGCCGGCAGCCTGGTCAACAACTTTGACTGGGTCCATCCGTTTCCCAGCGACCAGTTCGTCGCCGATGTGCTCGTGACGCGCATCGACCACCAGCTCTCTTCCCGCAACTCCTTCTACGGGCGGTTCGCCGCCTACCTGCCGCAATACCACACCCCCGGCAATTACCCGACGACGTCGTCCACCAGCCGGCGCCAGAGCCACTCCTGGGTGTTTGTCGACACCCAGGTGTTTTCGCCGAACATGATCAACACCTTCACCTTCGGGGGGAATCGCGACGGCCGGGACGTTGGGATCCAGATCCGGGGATACCAGCCGGCCAACGGCGCCGAGCTCGTCAAAGAGCTGGGCCTGACCGGCCTCAGCGCCAAGGCGGGAACATTCACCGAGAAGGGCGGCGGCATGCCCATCATGAATATCACCGGCTACAGCCAGATCACGCAGGCCCACGGCGGGCGCGGCGACCCCTGGAGCTTCACGTTCTCCGATGCCGTGACCTGGTCCTCTCACAGACACGTCCTGAAGTTCGGAGGAGGGCTGCAAACCTACCGGGATTACAACGGCTACGTGCCGGAAGGCACCTTCGGGAGATTCAACTTCAACGGCACCTACACCGGAAACGCCTACGCCGATTTCCTGCTGGGGCTGCCCTTCAGCAGCGAGCGGCTCGACCCGCTGGTGGACCGTGTCCGCAGGTTCAGGGGAATCGGCCTGTTCATCACCGATACATTCAAGGTCACCAGCCGGCTCAACCTGGACTTCGGGATTCGCTGGGACTATGGCACGTCGACGACCTTCGAGGACGGCTTGCAGTTCCGATGGGATCAGGCCAGCGGCAACATCGTCGTCCCGCAGGCCGTTCGGGATCGCGTCAGTCCGCTGTATCCCTCGAACATCCGGGTGGTCACCGGCGACGTGGTGCCGCGTCCGGAGCGCGGCAACTTCGCGCCCCGCTTTGCCGTCGCCTATCGAATGTCGGACCGGACGGTGTTCCGCGGCGGCTACGGGATCTTCACCGAGATTTTCGGCAGGTTTGCCCGCGCCGAGGGAACCGGCCCCTTCCAGCTCGCCGAAACTTACTTCAACAGCATCCAGGGCGGCCGGCCCCTGTTCCAGTTTCCCAACGCCTTCCCCGCCAGCACGGCAGGGGCCGGCATTCCCAACCAGAGCGCCAACGGGTATCCGCTCCAGACCACCAACGGTTACATCCAACAGTTCAACCTCACGCTCGAGCAACAGCTTCGCGATGTCGGAGTCCGCCTCTCCTACGTGGGTTCGCGCAACGTCGGCATGAACTACAACGTCAATATCAATAAGCCGCAGCCGAGCCTCACCACGTTTTCAGCGGCCCGGCGGCCTTACCCGCAGTTCGTCAACCTGAGCTCTGCGCAGTCCGACGGCCGCCACAACTACGACTCGTTTACGCTGGAGGCCAAGCGCAAGACCGGCTGGGCGACCTTCGACGGCTTCTGGACGTGGGCGCACAACATGTCCGATTACCTCAATCTGGAGAATCCCTACCAGCACAACTTCTGGAACCGCGATGCTGGCACGCCGCGCCATCACGTGGTGATTAACAGCTTGCTGGATCTGCCGGTGGGGCGAGGCAAGGCGGTCTTGCCGAACACTCCGGCGGCGTTCAATCACGTCATCGGAGGCTGGAGGCTGGCCTGGATCGCGATCTTTCAAAACGGCCCGTTCTTCTCGCCGGGCTTCTCCGGCCGCGATCCCTCGAATACCAACACCTCGGGCGGGCTGCCCGACCGCATCTGCAACGGCAATTTTGCGCCGGGCGAGCGCCGGCTGAACCGCTGGTTCGACACGTCGTGCTTCAGCGTTCCCCCGGCGGGAAGGTTCGGCAATTCCGGGACCAACGTGCTCGAGGGGCCCGGCCTGCACACCCACAACATCAGTATCACGAAGCGGTTCCCCTTGACCGAGCGCCTGCACCTGGACTACATGTTGACCATCTCGAACCTGTTCAACCACCCCAACTTCCTGCTTCCCGGCGCCAACATCTCCGTGCCCGGCCAGGCGGGCGTCATCACGACGCAGCAGGGCCGCTTCAGCGCCGAGCGAGGCGGGGCGCGCTTCATGGATATGCGGCTGCGGCTGGAGTTCTGAGGGAGCGGCCTGCGCCTGCGGCCGCTCCGGTTGCGGGAATTCGTTATACTACCTGTCATGAAGCCCGGCGTCCTGGCCCCCGCTGGTTCCGAGGCCAGGTGTAAACTCTACGACCAGGATTTCCTGCAATGGACCATCCGGAACGCCGAACTGCTCCGCTCTGGCCGTCTCAGCGAGGCCGATATCGAGCACATCGCCGAGGAGATCGAGGACATGGGCAAGAGCCAGCAACGCGAGCTGGGCAGCCGGCTTCGGGTCCTGATCACGCACTTGCTCAAGTTGCTCGTGGAGCCAGGCAGCCGCGTCCAGGGTTGGAAGGCTACGGTTCGCGTCCAAAGGAGTGAACTCCGCCGGCTGCTCCGGCAGGCCCCCAGTCTGGCCTCAGAAATACCGGCCGAGGTAGGCGAAGTGTATTCCGACGCGGTAGCAAGAGCCGCTGCCGGAATCCGCCGGCCGGACTCCAGCTTCCCCGAAAGCTGCCCGTTCACTCCCGACCAGATCCTGGACGTGGAGTTCTTCGCCCAGTAGCCCTCGGAGGGTTGAGCGGTCACCAGAGCCGGGCTGCCCCAAAACGGCGGGAGCGGCCTGCGGGCGCTCCGGCGGCTTTCGGATTCGCTATACTTAGAATCGATTCGCGCTCTCAGGAGGTTGTCATGCTTAGAACTCTCGCCTTGGGGCTGCTTCTGGCGATCTCAGCCAGCGCCCAGGAATCGCGGGCCTCGCTTTCCGGCGTCATCACGGACTCCACCCAGGCCGCCGTCGCTGGCGCCGCCGTCAAGTTGACGAACTCCAACACCGGCGTTGCTTTCGACGCCATCTCGAACGGCGTGGGTGAGTATCGCTTCCTGTTCCTCAACCCCGGCACGTATCAGCTCAAGGTGGAGATGGCGGGGTTCCGGGCCCTGGAACGCACCGGCATCGTGCTGCAAGTGGGCCAGTCGGCCGCCATCGACTTGTCCCTCCAAATCGGCGCCCTGGCGGAAACGGTCATCGTCATCAGCAGCGCCGCGCTTCTGGAGACCGAAAAGAGCGACCGCGGCGTGGTGGTGGACAAGAGGCGCATCACGGATCTGCCGCTCAACGTGCGCAACCCCATCATGCTCACGGCCCTGTCCCCCGGCATCACGCACACCGGCGGGCAGGCGCACCTCAACCCCTTCTCCAACAGCGGCATCTCTTCCTGGTCGGTGAACGGCGGTCTCAACAACAACACCGAGTTCATCATGGACGGCGCGCCGAACAACGCCTTCTCGGGGCGCCAGAATCGCATCGCCTATGTGCCGCCGGCCGACGCCGTCGAGGAATTCAAGGTCCTGACCACCGTCTACGACGCCCAGTACGGCAGGACCGGCGGCGGCATCATCAACGTCTCGAGCAAGAGCGGAACCAACTCCTACCACGGCTCGGCGTACGAGTTTCTGAAGCGGCCGGGGCTCAACGCCAACACCTTCTCCAACAACTCTAAAGGACTCTCCCGCCAGCAGACCGGACTGGACCAGTGGGGCTTCACCATCGGCGGCCCGGTGCGCCTGCCGGGGCTCTACAACGGGCGGGACAAAACTTTCTTCCATTTCGCCGGCGAAGCCTATCACGAAGGCCTGCATTTCCCCGACGAGTCGATCACCTCGGTGCCCACGGTTTCGCAAAAGAACGGCGACTTCTCCCGCACCTTCGACAACTCCGGCCGCCTGATGCCGATCTACGATCCGGCCACCGGACGCATGGAAGGCAATAACTGGGTGCGCGATGCCTTCCCAGGCAACCGCATCCCGGGGGGCCGTATCAACCCGTCGGCGGCGAAGATCCTGTCCCTGTACCCGGACCCGAACTCCTCCACGCCCGGCTCCCCGGACTGGCAGAACAACTTCGTGTTGTCCCCGAACCCCGGGTTGTTCAATTTCCACAACTACAACGCGCGCCTCGACCACAACCTCTCGTCGCGGCACCGCCTGTACGGGAGGTGGTCGTGGAACCGCCACGAGTCGTTCCGGATCAAGAACGCGATTCCCGGCATCGGCGCCGACCATCAGACCGCCGGCAAGACCAACAACGGCATCGTGCTTGATTGGGTGAGCACGCTCTCGAGCGCCACGATCTTCAACCTGCGCACCGCCCTGACGCGCTGGCAGGAATACCTGCCCGGGCTCGACCACGGATTCAACGTCACCCAGTGGGGCTGGCCCGAGTCACTCGCCCGGGCTCTCCCCATTCAGTCCGACGGCGGCACCCGCAACTACCCCACGCGGATGCTGTTCGTGCAGGCCCAAGCAAAGATCCCGAGCGGCGGCCGCCCGCCCTACATCAGCGTCAACTCTTACGGGTTTCTGGGTTCGAACAGCTTTCTCTATGAGCCGACCAACGTGTTCAGCTTGGCGCCCAACCTGGCCATCATTCGCGGCCGGCACACCGTCAAGGCCGGCCTCGACTACCGCCTGTCCCGCTTCACCGACCAGCGGCCGGAGTTCGCGGCGTCGCGTCTGGACTTCGACCGCGCCTTCACCCGGCAGAACTACCTGGTGCAGGATGCGCTGAGCGGCAACGGCATCGCGTCGCTGCTGCTCGGCTATCCGGCGTCCGGAAGAATCGACAACAATGTGTCTCCTTACTACCAAACCCAGTATGCCGCGCCCTGGATCCAGGACGACTTCAAACTGACCCGCCGACTGACCCTCAACGTGGGCCTGCGCTGGGACATCAACATCGCTCCCACGGAGCGGTTCAACCGCGCCAACCGCGGCTTCTTCGCCGACACCGTCAACCCCATTTCCAACCGCGTGAACAAAACCACCTTCCCGGGCTTTCAGGTCAAGGGCGGCATCGGGTTCGCCGGCGCCGACGGCCAGCCGCGCACTCCCTTCGACAGCGGCTACGGCGCCATTCAGCCGCGCATCGGCGCCGCCTGGCAGATGAACGCCGGCACCGTGATCCGTGGCGGATACGGCATCTTCTTCGTGAGCCCGGTCAGCCGCGGATTCTCCAACGGCTTCAGCATCCAGACGCCCTATGTTGCCTCTTTGGACGCCGGCCGCACGCCGGCCAATACCGTCTCGAATCCTTTCCCTCAGGGCGTTCTTCAGCCGCCAGGCGCCTCGCTCGGCCTGGAGACCTTTCTTGGCCAGTCGCCCTCCTTCACCGAACCGAAAGCCAAGACGCCCTCCGTTCACCAGTTCTCGTTCGGCTTCCAGCGCCAGCTTCCATTCGGCATGACCCTCGACATGTCCTATGTGGGCTCACGGACGGGCGACGTGCCCGTCACCCGGCCCTTCAACGAACTGCCTGTCGAGGCGCTGGCGCTGGGGGCCAGTGTCCTCAATCAGTCGGTGCCCAACCCGTTCCAGGGGTTGATCAACGCCGGCGGACTCGGCGCCGCCACCGTTCCCCGGCAGCAACTCCTTCGCCCCTACCCGCAGTTCGCCAGTTTCAGTTCCTCCGACCGCAGCGAAGGCAAGGTCTGGTACAACTCCATGCAACTGCTTCTGGAGAAACGCTACAGCCACGGTCTGACACTCCTGGCGACCTACACGTTTTCCAAGAATATCGAATCGCTCAGCTACCTCAACGGCCAGGACCCCGCTCCCGCCCGCACGCTGACCGCCTGGGACCGGCCGCACCGCCTGACCATCGCTCCCATCTATGAACTGCCGTTCGGGCCCGGGCGCCTGCTGTTCAACGGAAATCACCCGGTTCTCAGCCGGCTGGCGGCCGGCTGGCAGACCGTGCTCACCACCACCATCCAGAGCGGAGCTCCGATGAGCATTCCCGGTGACGTGTATCTGCTCGGCGACCCGCGGCTGGCCAACCCCACCTGGGACCGGCTCTTCAAGACCGGTGTCATCGACGTGAACGGCGCGGCGCGCAACGTGCTCCCCGGCGAGGAGCCGGTGTTCCGCGTGCGGCCCCCATTCACTCTCCGCACTACGCCGCTGCGTTACGGCAACCTCCGCAATCAGTGGGGAACCACCTTTGACTTCTCTGTCCTCAAGACGGTGCGCCTGACCGAGCGTGTGAAGGCACAGTTTCGCGTG
>Ga0247727_10001040_pt1 | contig 67590 bp, 45 predicted proteins | sample WisWelCaveWW1625_FD_202498 | JGI IMG/M metagenome (GOLD analysis project Ga0247727, IMG submission 202498) | Biofilm microbial communities from Wishing Well Cave, Virginia, United States - WW16-25 | ecosystem: Environmental > Aquatic > Deep subsurface > Groundwater > Cave microbial mat | place... | reverse complement strand
ACCATTGCCGGGGGTTCCAACGGCGTGCTGTACGATGTCTTTGCCAACTCGGTGCTCGATTTCTCGACCCACACGAGTCTGGCGTGGGCGTGGATGGGGCAGGGCTACCATTGCACGACCAACCTGCTGACAGACCTCGCCGTCAATACTGCGCTGCTGATTTTGGGCAAGCCGCAGGACAGCGATCATGACGGCCTGACGGACGCCTACGAACTGCTGGTGAGCAAGACAGACCCGAACAAAGCCGATACCGACGGTGACGGATTTCTGGACGGCTGGGAAGTGATGTGGGGCATGAATCCGCGCGACCTCAACGAGAGCGCGCAAACGTCGAAGCGGCTCAATTACCAGTATGACGCGGCGGGCTGGCTGCGGGCGGTTTCGGGTCTGTGGGGTGAGAGCCTTACGCTCGACGCGGAGGGCAACGTGCAACAACTGCCGTGAACGGGGAGGGACCATGAAAACCACTCCAATAATCGTCTTAGGGGCGATGGTGACGGTTAGCGTCGGTGCAATCGAGCCATTGGAAGACGAGCCGGAGTTCACCGAACCGGGCTGGTTCCTTTCCGCCGAGCGAACGGTTTCGCAGCAGGAACCGTTTCCCAGGTCAGCGCCGCCGGTGTTTGGCGACGCTCCAGCGGCGGGCAGTTTTGGTCCGTCCTGGGTGGTCACCCCGCCAGAAATTGCCGAAGCGGTGACGCCGGAAATCCAGGCGCTGGCCGAGGGATTGGAAAAAGATCCCAAGCGGATTTTCGATTATGTCCACGACCACATTCGCTACGTGCATTACTTCGGCTCGAAGAAAGGGGCGGAACTGACGCTCCTGGAGCGGAGCGGCAATGACTTCGACCAATGCGCGTTGCTGATGGCCTTGTTGCGCGCGGCCGGCCACACGGCGGATTATCACTTCGGCGTCGTGTACCTGCCTTACGAGCAGTCGAACCATCGCGACTTCAAACATTGGCTGGGGTTGACGAAGCCGGAGACGAACATCCAGGAGGCGGTTGATTTTGCGGTCGCGCTGAGTGACTCCCGGGGATTCCCCTATGTGGGCGCCTATTATTATTGGGATGGCTCGGACGATTTGTGGCTGCACCGCGTTTATGTTCACTTGACCTGGAACAGCACGAACTATTGGCTGGACCCGGCTTTCAAGGTTCACGAGCCCATCAGCGGCATCACCAATCTGGCCTCCGCGATGGGCCTGGACACGAATCAACTGTTCAGCGCGGCCGGCGGCACCAGCACGGCGGATTATGTGCAAAGCCTGGATGAAGCGAACCTGCGCAACAAGCTGAAGGATTACACCACGAATTTGCTCGGTTACCTCCAGAGCAATTATCCCAATGCGTCAGTCGAAGAAATCCTCGGAGGCCAATATGTTGTATCCTCGGCCAACGATCCGCTCAACGCGGACACCAATGGCCTGCCCTTCGGCTTCACTCAGACGAGTTTCACCAATTGGGATTACATTCCCACGAACCTGATGACGACCTTGAAGGTGACGGTGGATAGCACCACCAACCGGCTCTTATGGATGCCTCAGTTGCTGGGCCAACGGCTCTCCTTGACTTTTAGCACCAATGGTCTGGCGGAGCTTTGGCTGGAGGATGATCGGTTGCTCCAAAAACAGACCAGCGGCGGCAGCAAGGTGGACGTTGTGCTCAAGGTGGATCACCCGCATGGGACGTGGAATTGGGCCAGCAATACGCTGGTCAATACAAACTGGCATGACCACGCGACAACCAATGCGTACCAGCGCACCAACGCCAGCTACGCGCTGACGTACGCCTTTGAGGCGGACGCGGAATGGCTGCGTCAACGGCAGGAGCGGCTGGACCAATATCGGCAGCAAGGACTGGCCGACACGTCGCGGGAAGTCACCACGGAAACGCTCAACGTGATGGGATTGAACTGGATGTTGCAGACGGAACGACTGGCGCGCGTCGTGGCCGCCCAACAGGCCATCCTCTTGCAACACCATCATCGGTTGGGGCGCATGGCCCAGGAGTTCGGCCAGGGTTACTACCTTGACGTCTATCAGCAATTGGGCGGGCATTATCCCGCCAGCGGCAACCGCACCAACGACAGCGCGCGTTTGGACCGCGTCTTTGATTTGAAGAATTACTTCGCCAGCGCCGCCGAGCACGGCCTGATCGAGCAGCTCCAATCGAGCAATCTGGTGGCAGCCTCGACGGTGAAGATGCTGGAAATCGGCAACACCAACAGCCAACGAACCTATCTGGCCAAAAGCAGCAATTGGTCGGGCGTCCAGAGCAACTTGAGTAATTACGACAAGAACTTTCTCAAGAGCACTTACATTGACCAGGGCTACTCATTGCTGTTGCCGGCGGACGGCTCGAATCAGGTGGCGGGCGCGGGCACCTGGGCCGGTTACGGCATCGTGGCGCGCGGCAGCTTCACCAATGCACAGGGCGTGTACAAACGCATGGACATGCTGATCAAGGGCGGCTATCACGGTGGCTATGTTTCGGATTCCGCATCGAGTCTGAACCCCGTTTTCGTTGCTCAGATCAATTACTCGCAGCCGAATTATTTCTTCAACGGGTCCGCGCTCCAAGCCAGCCAGTTTGCCGCCGACCCGGTGAACCTGGCCGACGGTTCCTTCCGGTTGAGCGCGACCGATCTGTCGTTGGGGCAGGCGGCGCCGCGCGGCCTCGCCTTTTCCCGCCACTACAGCCCCACGCGCCGCCATCACAACCTGGCGGGCCTCTCGCACGGCTGGGTGCACAACTATTATCTGAGAGCCGCCGATGTCAGCGCGCCCCTGCCCAGCCTCGGCGACACGACCCCGGCGCAAATGGCCCCGCTCATTGCGGCCACAAAATCCGCCTTTGAACTCTACAGCCCGACGGGAAACCCGAAGAACTGGGCCGTCACTGCCCTCATTGCCAAATGGGGAGTGGATCAACTGATCAATAACGCCGTCTCGATCACCTTGGGGGAGGACTCAATCCAGTTCATCAAGCAGCCCAACGGCACGTTCACGCCACCCGCCAAATCCACGATGGCGCTGATTCGGACCAACGGCGTTTATTGGTTGCAGGAACGGCATGGCAACACCTTCAAGTTCGACACGCTCGGACGCCTGACAAACATCGTGGACCAGTACAACCAGCCTCTGTCGGTGAGCTACGACGCCAGCGGGTTCGCCACGAACATCACGGATTGGAAAAACCGGACACTCACGCTCACCTACTCGGGCACACCGCAACGGTTGGTCTCCGTGACGGATAGCACCGGGCGGACAGTTTCCTACGGCTACACGACCAACGCCGGCCAACTCGACCTGACCTCGGTGACTGACGCCGAAAACAAGACCAACAGCTTCCTCTACGACACCAACCATCAGATCATCGCCACCAAAGACGCGCTCAACCGCGTGGTGACCAGCAATCGTTACGACGGCTTTGGCCGTGTGATCGAGCAATACAGCCAGGGTGATACGAACCAGACCTGGAAACTTTCCCGGTCGGGCTACATGAATGCGGAACAAGACCCGGCGGGCGGCAAGCGCCGGTTTTACTACGATGACAAGCACCGCCTGACCTACACGCGGGACGCCCTGGGGCACTATACCGCCTTCTTTTACGACGGCCAGGATCACCTGATTGAAACCGTGTCGCATCTCTATGCGACCAACGATTATTTCTACGACGGGCGTCACAACCTCGTGAGGACGAGGGACCCGCTGGGCTACACGAACCAGTTCTTTTACGACAGTCAGGACAACCTGATTCGCACGGTGGACCCGCGCGGCAACACGAATCGGTTTGGTTACAACGGCCAGTTCCAGTTGACCGGCTCGACCAACGGCGCCGGCGATTGGGTCACGTTCGCTTACAGCGGCAGCGACGGCACGCTCACCGGTCGCACGGACCCGGGCGGCACTACCAGCTACGCCTATGACACTCTTGGCCAGTTAAGTGGTATTGCCTATCCGGGCAGCTTGGGCAGCGAGGAGTTCCTGAACAGCGCCACCGGCGACGTGCTCAGCCACACCAGCGCGCGCCAGTTCGTGACCAGCTTCCAATACAATGCCCGGCGCGAACTGACCAACACCATCGCGCCAACCAACGTCACTTCAAAGGTTGCGTATGACGCCGTGGGCAACGTGCAATCCACGACCGACGCGCGCGGCTTCGCAACCACGCAGTATTGGAGTGCGACGCGAAAGCCGACGGGCACGGTCCTCCCCGGCACGCCGCAAGGCACGCCCGCGGTGACGAACACCTATGACGCGCGCGACTGGTTGTTGCGCACGACCAACAATCCCCTGACGAGCGTCCCCGCCACCACGCGTTTCACCAACGACGCCGCGCAACGCTTGATCAGCGTGAGCGACCCGCTCAACCGCACGGCGCGCTTCGGCTACGACGAGGACAACCGCAAAATCGCGGCCACCAACGCCGCGAATGAAATCACAAGGCAAAGTTGGAGCCAACGCAGTGAATTGACCCAGGTGACCACACCCGTCTCCACCACCATCAAACGCCGTTACGATGCCGCGGGCAATCACGTCACGCTCACCAACCGCAATGGCAAGCAGTGGCAGTTCCAATATGATGCGGCGAATCGCTTGACGAACACCCTCACACCCCTGAACCGGCAAACCTCGCAGACGTGGAACCACCACGGGCTGCTGGCTACGGTGAAAGAGCCGAGCGGCGACACCGCAACGCTGACTTACGATCCGAAGGGGAGGCTGACCAACCGAACTGATACCGTGGGCACGATCGTTTACCGTTATGATGCCAACAACAATGTGACCAACATCGTTGAAAACGGGAAAACAAATACGTGGACTTTTGACGCCTATGATCGCGTCTCCAGCTACACGGATGCGGGCGGATACCAGATCCAATACCGCTACGACGCCAACGGCAACCTGACGAATCTGATCTACCCCGGCAACCGGACCGTGACGTACGCCTACGATTCCTTGAACCGGCTGACAAACGTGACGGATTGGGCGAACCGGAAAACGACTGTCATTTACGATCTGGCGAGCCGCGTCACCAGCATCACCCGCCCCAACGGCACGATTCGAACGAACGGCTACGATGCCGCCGGCCAACTGACGAACGCCTGGGATCGCATGGCCCTCGGCGTGCCGGTTTCGATCTTCACCCTGCGCTGGGACGGGGCGGGCCGCATCACCAACGAGTTTGCCGTCCCTGTGCCGCACTCCAACGCGCCGCCCTCGCGCACGATGGAGTTCGACGAGGACAATCGGCTCAAGAAATTCAATGGCGCGTGGGTGACAAATGATTTGGACGGCAACCTCACGTACGGGCCGCTCACCAACAGCACGCTCACCCATTACAGTTATGACGCGCGCAATCGGTTGTGGAATGCCGGGGGCGTGGATTATGGCTACGACCCCGCCGGTAACCGGATCACGCTGACCAACGGGGCGAACGTCACACGCTTCGTCGTGAACCCGAACGCCACGCTCTCGCAAGTGCTGATGCGCGTGCGCGGCGGCGTGACGAACTACTACATCCACGGTTTGGGGTTGCTCTACCAGATCACGGAAACAGCCGCGAGCACCAACACGGCGACGTATCACTACGATGTGCGCGGCTCCACGGTGGCGCTGACCGATGCGAATGGAATCCCGACCGATCGCATCGAGTACTCGCCGTACGGGATGATCTCATACCGGGCCGGCACGAACGACACGCCCTTCCTTTACAACGGGCGTTACGGCGTGCAGACCGACCCGAATGGTTTGCTCCACATGCGGGCGCGGTACTACAGCCCGTATCTGTGCCGGTTCCTAAACGCCGACCCGGCAGGGTTTGGCGGCGGGTTGAACTTCTACGCGTATGCGGGTGGCAACCCGGTAAGCATGATGGACCCGTTTGGGTTGGGGGAACAGAACGTGGACAGCGGCGGGTCATGGTTCCAACAATGGAAAAACCAACTGAGCAGTGCCTTGACGGACTTGGATTGGAACGACCGGCAGGCCCAAGTTTGGGCTCAGGGGCATCCAACCCCGGGTTATCAGATGGCGGCGGACTTGATTCCGTTCGCAGGTGCGTTTGCGGAGGGAGGCCGCGCGGCTTGGAGCGGGGACCCAGCGGCGATGAATGCGGCTTCGGATCGTCTGATGCAGGAAGGCGTGTTAACCCTGCTTACGCTTGGGACAGTCAAACTCTTCGGCACCCCAGCCGCAAGGCCAGCAGTGCCTAACGGCAGTGCTTATAGTGTGGCGTTTGAAACGAGGCTTAGTCCGGCGTCTTACCCTGGATTATCTCGCACGGCTCATTTTCAAGAGGCAAACGGTGCGCTCTTGGGAGCGATGGAAGGCGACGCGCAGTTTGCCCAAATTATGCAGCAAGGCGGAGTCAACCTCCAAAGGACCGCAACCGGTTTAGCTCCGCGCACTCCGCCTCCCGGTTGGACGTGGCATCACGCGCCAGAAAGCGGTGTAATGCAGCTTGTCCCGCGAACACAGCACGCGCCCGGAAGCATTTTTCAGAACACGCTGCATCCCGGCGGACAAGGCGGTTACTCAATTTGGGGGCAATGATGAGACTGATTGAAGCGATCCGAGATTTGGACTCTCTCGATGAGGAGAGCACGATTTATGCAGCCGAGCCATGGAACGAAAACTCAGAGGCGATTGTAGCTCGCGAACCGGAGGCTGGAGGTCTGCCTTCAGAGGCTGAAAGACTCGGCCTGAAATACTTCCTCGAAGTATTCATCGCCCGCGAAGTCATTGAAGGCTGGATGTCGAACCTTGATGCGCAGCCAACGCTGCAACAGAAATGCGCGAGGCTCATTAAATACGCAATCACCGACGCATAGCTTCCGCCGAGACACTGTATGCCGCCGCACCTTTGGCTGCGATTCCGCTTCCTGTTCCTTCTGAGTGCGTTCTTTGCAGCTGTCGCTCTCGGTTCGCTGGCGACCTTTGCCTACGACGGGCATTCGTCCATTGCCGCAAAGACAATAAACCCCGCCGCAGTTCGTTTCAGCCAGGCTTAGCAGTGCGCATGATAATCACACGACCTTGGCAATCGGCCCTTGTCGGCGTTGTTCTCTTGGCCGTCGCAGGAGCAAGCTGCGCCGCGGAGCGGAAGCCGTGGGTGACGCTCACCAATTGCCAGTATCTCGCCACGCAGGATGGCGACGGTGACAGTTTCCGCATTCGTAACGGAACGAACGAGTTTTGCCTGCGGCTCTACTATGTGGACGCTCCGGAGGCGACGCTGACTTACCCGGAGCGCGTGCGCCAGCAGAGTGAGCATTTCGGCATCACGCTGGACGAGTCACTGAAGGCCGGAGCGAAGGCGAGAGAAAGAGTGCGGGAACTGTTGCGCGAGCCGTTCCGCGTGCGCACGCGCTGGGCGACCGCTGCTGGACGCGCACGTGAGACTCGTTATTTTTGCATCGTCGAGGTTGGCGGCAAGAGTTTGGCAGAGCTGCTGGTGAGCGAGGGGTTGGCGCAGACCAAAGGCGTTGCTCCGAATCTGCCGAGTGGTGAGAAGGCATCGACGTATATGCGGAGGTTGGAGGGTTTGGAGCAGGTGGCTCGTCAGAATCGAGCCGGCGTGTGGGCCAGCGCCGCCGAGCAGAAGGAAGACAAGCCCACAAAATGACGCCTCTCCATCCGGTGTTGAACCTGCCCCTCGTAATGTTCTGATCCGCCAGTCATTCCTCGCCTCTGCCAAGTCTCGTCGCCGCTTATCCCGCGCGACTTGTGCCTATCTCCGAGCTTGCGGCGGCTGAGATTTTCAGGCTTTCCGAGCCAGCAGGTTTCCTTTTGAATCCCGGCATGAATCGCCTCGCAAGTTGCTTTCTCAAGATTGCCTTCACGCTGACTGCTGTTCTTCTCAGCGCGTCTGCTGCCGAGTCCAATCCGCAACCGGCCGTTCGCGACCTGAACACCCCGCGCTCGTTTCCGGAAATCAAGTCGCGCGCCGAATGGACCGTGCGCGCCAGGGAAATCCGCGCGCAAGCGCTCATCAGTTGCGGCCTCTGGCCGTTGCCGGAGAAAACGCCGTTGTTGCCGCACATCTTCGACAAAATCGAGCGCGATGGTTACAGCGTCGAAAAGGTTTATTTCCAGACTTATCCTGGTTTTTATCTCGCGGGGAATTTGTATCGCCCGCTGGGGCGCGGGCCGGGTCCGTTTCCCGGCGTCTTGAATCCGCACGGTCATTGGGCCGAGGGCCGCATGGCCGACACCAAGGACGGCAGCATCGCGGCCCGGTGCATCAGCTTCGCGCGCCAGGGCATGATCGCGTTTTGCTACGACATGGCCGGCTACAACGACACGCGCTTTCCAGACGCGCCCGTCGGGAAGACGTTTTACGAGCCGCACCGGATGTTCGGCACCAACCAGACCGATTTGCTCTGGAACATCAGCCTCATGGGTCTGCAAACCTGGAACAGCATCCGCGCGCTGGATTTTCTGGCGTCGCTGCCGGACGTGGACACGAAACGCCTCGGCTGCACCGGCGCGTCCGGCGGGGGCACGCAGACCTTCATGCTCGGTGCGATTGACGACCGTCTCGCCGCGCAAGCGCCCATCGTGATGGTCAGCCACACGATGCAGGGCGGTTGCAGTTGCGAGAATTCGCCCGGCCTGCGCGTGGAGTATTCCAACATGGAAATCGCCGCCGCCGCGGTGCCGCGCCCGCAAATTCTCGTCGCCGCCACGGGCGATTGGACCAAGGCCACGCTCGAAGTCGAAGGGCCGGCCATCCGCAAAATCTACGAGTTGTTCAAGTCGCAGGATCGTCTGCGGTACGTCCGCTTCGACTACGGGCACAATTACAATCAAACCACGCGCGAGGCGGTTTATGCCTGGTTCGGGCAGTGGCTCTTGCATCATCCGGATCCCGCGTCGCTCAAGGAGCAGCCCTACCACAAGGAGCCCGACGCGGACCTGCGCGTTTTTCCGGACCACAAGCCGCCGACCGACGCGCTGACCAAGGACGAGTTCACCCAATCGCTCAAGCTGGCGCATCGCCGGCAATGGGCCAGGCTCGTGCCGCACACGCGAAGCGCCCTCGATGGATTCAAGAAGGAGGTGCTTCCGGCCTGGCGCCGCACCCTTTTACTCGATTGGCCGGCAAACTCCGGAACCGCCCGACGCATCTCCGGCAGCAGCGGCGAATCCTGCGATATCGAGCGATACGAGGTCGCGCCATCCAGCAGCGGCTCGAAATTGACCGCGGTCCATCTCTCCCCGCGGATCAAGCCGTCTGGCAGGACCAACAAGCGTTTGGTGATTGTTCTGGCAAACGCAGAGGCGGGCGCAACGGATTATGAGCAAGGTGGAAAACCGCGTGGTCTGGCCGGAAAGCTGGTGGATCGTGGTTACGAAGTCTGGGGCGTTGAGAGTTTCTCGACCGGCAAGCCGCAGGATCAATTCGCGAATTTCTTTTCCACCTACAATCGGACGCATCTCCAGGAACGCGTCCGCGATTTGGTGGCGGTGTGCGCGCAGGCGCGCGTCCTCGCCGCGCGGAAAGGAGTCCGCGTCGTCCTCTGTGGCTCGGGCCGCGCCGGCCTCTGGTCCTTGCTCGCCGCGCCCGCCGCCGACGCGGTCATCGCCGACTGCGACTCCGTGGACGCGCGGCAGGACGAGCCGCTCCTGGAAACGGACTTGTTCTGCCCCGGCATCCGGAACATCGGCACGTTCGAGGGCGGCGTGATGCTGGCCGCCCCCCACCCTGCCCTGCTGCACAACGTCGGTGAAAAGTTTCCGGCGGACGGCGTCTCCGCGGCGTTTCGCGCGGCGGGGCGGGAAAGCAATCTGCGGGTTGAAGCCCGCAACTTGAATGATGGCGACATACTTGAGTGGATTGCTCGCTTGAAGTAGGAGGCAGACTCGCAAGACAACCGCAGTCCTTCATCGGTGTTTCTTGATCCAGTATTCACGGAAGGCGCGAAGCCGCGGCAGTGACTCGCGGTCTTTCACGCGGTTCGAGGCCGCCTTGCTGGCGATGATGTCGTCAATGTGGCAGACGGGAAATCCTGCAACCTCAACCCTGCGCCGCCACGCGTCCTCAAAGCGCTCGATGCCATCCGGCGCAAACACCAGGTCCAGATCAAACGGCCCGTTCTTGAGTTGGACGAAATCCTTGCCGCGGACGATGTCAGCCGCCTGCGTGTCGGTGAGAGTGAAGCCGAGCTCGCGGAGCGCGGTGACCATGGCCTGCCCGTTGGCGGGCGACCGTTCGACAAACAGGTCGGCGTCCTGGGTCGTGTCGGGGAACCCCAACAGGATGGCGCCGGACTTGCCGAGGAACAGGTAACGAACATTGTGGCGGCGGAGCGCGTCGCGGACCTCCTCCGCCTGGCGGTATTCAAACGCGGGCATACCCCAGCCAATCGGGCAGGTTGCGTTCGCACCAGAGGCGATATTGTTCCATCGTGTCGAAAGCGCGATAGGCAGCGTCGTCGAGCACCGGCTTGTAGGTGTGAATGAAGGCGTAGCGCCAGCGCAAGGGCAGCGGGCGGCGTGCCGCAGCCTCGAACTCCTCCAGCCACTCCCGCTCAACGGATGGCGATGCATTCATCGGTTTGACTTTATTTCCTGCCGTTCCCAAGTGCAAGCGTTCGACGCGTGTTCGGCGAACTTGCCCTTTCCAATTCCGGCCAAAACTTTTACGGTGTTGTCCGATGAAAGGCATCATTCTGGCCGGCGGCGCAGGCTCGCGGCTGTATCCGCTGACCCTCGTCGCCGGCAAACAGCTCCAGCCGGTCTATGACAAGCCGATGGTGTATTACCCGCTCACGACGCTCATCGAGGGCGGCATCCGGGAGCTGTGCCTCATCTCCACGCCGCACGATCTGCCGCGCTTCCGGCAACTCCTCGGCGACGGCTCGCGGTTCGGCATCGCCCTTGAGTATCGCGAGCAACCCAAGCCGCAGGGCATCGCTCAGGCGTTTCTCGTCGCGGAATCCTTCATCGGCCGCGACAACGCCACGCTGATACTCGGCGACAACATTTTCTACGGCGGCGACACGTTGCAACGCGCGTTCGCGGAATTCAAATCCGGCGCGACGATTTTTGGCTATCACGTCAACGACCCGGAGCGCTACGGGGTGGTTGAATTCGGCGCCGAGGGGCAGGCGATTTCCATCGAAGAAAAACCGCGGCAGCCCCGCAGCAATTACGCCGTGCCCGGCCTTTACCTCTACGACAACGACGTGGTTTCCATCACCCGCGCACTCAAACCCTCGGCACGCGGCGAACTGGAAATCACCGACGTCAATCTGGAATATCTGCGACGCGGACGCTTGCGGGTGCATCGGCTCAATCGCGGCTTCGCGTGGCTGGACGCAGGCACGAGCAGCAGCCTCCACGAAGCCAGCGCCTACGTGCAGACCATCGAGAAACGCGCCGGCGTGAAGGTCGGCTGCCCGGAGGAAGCGGCCTTGCACGCTGGATTCCTTTCACTGATGCGGCTCGAACAACTCGTCGGCGAAATGCCGACCTGCGAATACCGCGACTATCTCGCCGAGGTGATCGCCGAAGCCAGGCGACTCAAAGGCGGGCAATGATTCTCCTTCTCGGCGGCAGCGGCTACATCGGCCAGGCGTTCGCGCGCGAACTGGCGCGGCGCCAGTGGCGCTTTGCATCCGTGGCTCGCGGCGGTGTGGATTACACGCGGTTCGACATCCTGCTGGAATTCCTTCGGCGGGCAAAGCCCGCGTTCGTCATCAATGCCGCCGGTTACACTGGCCGGCCCAACGTGGACGCCTGCGAGGATCGCAAGGCCGAGACGCTCGCGGGCAACACGCTGCTGCCGGTAACCGTTGCCCATGCCTGCGCCGCCGTTGGCGTGCCGTGGGGACACGTTTCCTCGGGCTGCATTTACGACGGCGCCAAAATCACGGTGGCTGATGAAACGCGCGTCGTGAAGGACCTGACCACGCCGGAACTGCGCGAGCGGCTCGCGACGTCGCCGGAAACAGTTCGCGGTTTCACGGAGGCCGACACGCCGAATTTTTCGTTCCGCCAACCGCCGTGCAGTTTCTACAGCGGCACCAAGGCGCTGGCGGAGGAGGCCGTTGGCGCAATCGGCCAATGTTACCTCTGGCGGATGCGGATTCCGTTCGACGAACAGGACGGCCCGCGGAACTATTTGAGCAAGGTGCAGCGTTACGCGAAAGTCTATGACAACGCGAATTCGATCTCGCATCGCGGAGATTTCGCCAAGGCGTGCCTCGACCTCTGGGAACGCCGCGCTCCATTCGGCATTTACAACGTGACCAATCCCGGCTTCATCACGACGCGGCAGGCCGTCGGGTTGATCGAGCAGATTCTCGAGCCGGCGAAACGGTTCGCATTCTGGGAGAATGACGCCGAATTCTACCGCCTTGGGGTGAAGACCCCTCGGTCGAACTGTGTTTTGGACGTATCCAAACTTCTGGCGACGGGCGTGAGGCTGCGGCCGGTCATGGATGCGTTGGAGGATTCATTGCGCCATTGGAGGCCGGAATGACCCTCAACCCTCAACCCTCAACGCTCAACCTGCTTGTCACCGGCGGCGCGGGATTCATCGGCTCGAACGTGATTCACCATGTGATTGACCGGCCCGAGGTCGCGAAGCTGGTCAATTTAGACTGCCTGACCTACGCCGGTAACTTGAAGAATCTCGAAGCGGTTTCGCGTCACCCGAAATACGCTTTTGAGCAGGTGGACCTGCGCGACAAGGCGGCGGTGTTGCGCGTTGTCGGGCAGCACGCCATCACGCACGTCATGCATCTCGCGGCGGAATCCCACGTGGACCGCTCCATCACCGGACCCGGTGACTTCATCCACACGAACGTCGTCGGCACTTTCAACTTGCTGGAAGCCTGTCGCGCCTGCTGGCTCTCTCAACTCTCAACTCTCAACTCTCAACTGTCCCCTCGCTTCCACCACGTCTCCACCGACGAAGTTTTCGGCTCCCTCGGCCCGACCGGTTACTTCGCCGAAACCACGCCCTACGCACCGAACTCGCCTTACTCCGCCAGCAAAGCCGCCAGCGACATGCTCGTGCGCGCGTATAATCACACTTACGGTTTGCCGACCGTGATCACAAACTGCTCGAACAACTACGGCCCGTATCAGTTTCCCGAAAAGCTCATCCCGGTCGTCATCCAAAGCGTGCTGGCGCGCAAGCCGGTCCCGGTCTATGGCGACGGCATGAACGTGCGCGACTGGCTCTACGTGCGCGACCACGCGCAGGCGCTCTGGACCGTGCTTACGCGCGGCAAGGATGGCGAAACTTACAACATCGGCGGCCACAACGAGTGGGCCAACCTCCGCATTGTCGAGTTGATCTGCGACACGATTGATGAATTTGCGCCGCACCTTGGCGGAAACTCGCGCCGCCTGATCACATATGTGCGGGATCGGCCCGGCCACGACCGGCGTTACGCGATTGACGCTTCCAAGGTCGCACGCGAACTCGGCTGGACGCCCGCGCACAAGTTCGAAGACGGCCTCCGCGAAACCATCCGCTGGTATCTCGACAACCAGGCGTGGGTGAGAACGGTGCTGAAAAAGTAGGACGGGCGTCGCGCCTGTCTCGAATGTTTGCGGGCCCCACGGAGGCTCGGCAAACCCGTAAGCACCGACATGGCGCAGCGAGGCGCGCGGCGTTCACGCCGCTTCACCTCACGAAATGCGAGCAGCCTTGGAGTTCCCCGCGCACCGGCCAACGGAGATTGAAGCGGCGTGAACGCCGCGCGCCTACCGCAGTTCAACATGGGGTTTCCGTTTCAGACAGGCGGGACGCCTGTCCTAAGTGGCAGCAGGTTCCCGCTTCACTCGCGTCAGCGTCTCCATCGCAATCATCGCCGCCGCGGTGCGCGTTTCCACGTTGAGCTTCTCGAAGATGTGGCCGAGGTGGATCTTCACGGTCTTCTCGCTCATGCCGAGAATTGTCGCGACGTCCGCGTTGGCCTTGCCCTGCGATACCCAGAGCAACACCTCCGCCTCGCGCACGGTGAGGCCCAGCGATTCCAGCGGCACGGGAGAACTGAAATCCGGTCCAGCATCGGCGAGTGCGGCGTCGTGCGTGTCGCGATGGCGGCGCAACCGGACCCGGACGGCGGCGAGCAGGTCCTCGGCGTCGAGTGGTTTGCAAAGATAGTCGTCCGCCCCAAGGTTCATGCCCGCGCGCTGTTCATGCCGTTCGCCACGCGCCGTGAGGAAAATGAACGGGATGTCCGCCGTCTGCGGGTCGGAGCGCAACTGGCGCAACACCTCATGGCCGTCGAGTTCCGGCATCCCGACGTCGCACACGACCAGATCGGGCCGGTCGCCGCGGGCGAGCGCCAGGCCCTCGCGGCCGTTGGCGGCGGCGCGGGCGGCGAAGCCCTCCATGCCGAGGATGATTTCCAGGTTTTTGCGCGTCTGATCGTCGTCTTCGATGATGAGAATTTTGTTCATACGTTTTGGGAAAGAGGTTTGGCGAACGCGCCGCCGCCGTTGTGCCGGCGTTGAAAAACCCGCGTACCGTCGAACAACGGCAGCGTCACGGTAAACGTCGTTCCGTTGCCCGGCTCACTCTCGCAGAGGATCGTCCCGCCGTGCAGGTCCACGCAGCGTTTGGCGATGACCAGGCCGAGGCCGCTGCCGGAAGTCTGGCCCACGTTGCTGCCGCGATAAAACGCCGTGAACAGCCGCGCCTGGTCCTCCACGGGAATGCCGCAGCCGCGGTCGCGGATCACGAATTCCACGTCCGGCCCGCGGCGCGCCACCGAGAACTGGACCGCGCGGTCGGGCGGCGAGTATTTCACGGCGTTGCCGAGAATGTTGGTGAAGATGTGTTGCAGCAACCCCTCGTTGGCGGACGCTTCGCCGTCGACGTCGGTGGCGTTGAACTGGATGACGCCGCGGCGCGCGGTGGCGGATTCGATTTCATCGGCCGCCCGCCGGCAAAACGCCGCGAGATCGAGGGGCACGGGTTGGCAGGACAACGCGCCGGCCTCGAATTTGCCCAGCAGCAGCACGTCGTCAATCAGATCATTCATGCGGTGAACCGACTTGCGGATGGCACGAAGCTGGGTGGCGCGTTTTTCCGGCGCCAGCCGGTCGAGGTAGCGGTCGAGGATGTTGCTCGATGAGAGGATGACTTCCAAGGGCGTTCGGCCCGGTGACGATTCCCGCCGGGCAGACCAACACCCACTTCGACTTGTTCGTGCTCGACGACAATTACATCGAGCCGCTGGAGGCTTTTCAAATCACCGCCAGCGCGAACGGCTTCGCCAACGGCGTGACAGGCACGTTGGTCATTGATAACGACGGGCCGCCCGAGCCGCTCAATCCGTACCCGCCGCATCTCGCCGAGAACGTGCCGCTGGAGGCCGACTTGTCGTGGGCGAAGAGCGAAGGCGAGTTGCTCGTCAACGGCGGCTTCGAGGACGCGACGCTCAAGGGCTGGACGAAGGCCGATTCCGGCGGCGGGAGTTGGTTGAGCGTGAGCGGCTCGTACAATCCGCCGGGGCCGGTCGGGGCGCAGTCGCCGCTCACCGGCACCCGCTTCGCGCTGGCGCAGCAATTCGGCAATGGCCGGCACGAGTTGTGGCAGGACGTGACGATTCCGGAAGGCGTGTCGAACGTCGTGTTGAGCTGGTCGCACCGGCTGAACAATTTTGCCCCCGCGTGGGCGAGCAACCAGCAGTTCCGCGTCGAAGTGCGCGACACGGCCAACCAGGTTCTCGCCACGTCCTTCGCGACCCAGCCGGGCGATGAACTGACGGGCGGTTGGACCAATCGCGTCGCGAGTCTGAATTATTACAAGGGCCAGACGGTTCGCATCGCCTTCGTCGAGACGGACGAGCTGGGCAACTTGAGCGTGTCGCTCGACGGCGTGAGCGTGTTCGCCCAGCCGCCCGCGCCCACGACGTGGCAGGTCTATTTCGGCCTCGATCCGACGACGGACGACACAGGGTATCTCGGCTCGACGACGAACTCCAGCTTGCCAAGACCAACGCGCTCGCCGTTCCGAGCGGCCTCACGATCAACGCCGTTGCCAGTGGCAGCTTCGCGCGCCTGCTGCAACCGGAGCAGATCGGCGACCTCAACCGCGTGCTCTTGACCGGGACGGGCTGGATGGCGCTCGACGGCCACAACGAAACCATCGGCTCGTTGTCTGGCATCGGCGCGATCTTTCAGCAACCGGGCCAGACTGGCCTGCTCATCGTCGGCGGCAACGGCGATTCGACCACGTTCTCCGGCGTCATCCACGGCGGCGGTGGACTAACGAAAACTGGCGGCGGCACGTTCACGCTCACCGCCCCCAATCCCTACACCGGAATGACGACGGTCAACGGCGGCAAGTTGCTCGTCTTCGGCCAGCAACCGCAGAGTCCGGTTTCACTGCTGACCGGCGGTATGTTGGGCGGGAACGGTCGGGTGGGCAACCTCAACGACCTCAACGGGCACGTCGCGCCCGGCGCCAGCCCTGGGATTCTCGTGTGCAGCAATTACTCCACGTTTAGTCCCGCGAATCTGTTGCAAATCGAAATCAGCGGCCCGAGGCCCGGCAGCGGTTACGATCAACTCCAGGTCAACGGCAGCGTGCTGCTCATGGGCGGCGCGTTGCAGGTAGCGATGAATTTCGCCGGCGCGATCAGCAACCAATACGTCATCGTCAACAATGACGGCGTGGACGCGGTGAGCGGCACGTTCACCGGCTTGCCCAACGGCGCGATGCTCACCAACAACAGCACGGAATTTCAGCTCACCTACTACGGCGGCGACGGCAATGACATCGCGCTCATCCAGAAGTCCGTGAAGGCCGCAGTGCCGCCGGTGATCACCAGCATCCAGCCCGCCGGACCTGGACGGATGTTGATCAGCGCGACCGGCACCCCCAACACGAATTACAGCGTGGAAGTCACCGCGAACCTGAATCCGCCCGTCGTGTGGACGGTGATTGGTTCAACGCCTTCGGACGGTGCGGGGCTGATAAGCTTTCTCGACACCGACGCGAATTACCCGATGCGTTTCTACCGGCTGCATTTGCCGTGAGCCGCCGGCTGGCGACTTTACTCGCGGTGTTTTCCGGGCCACAGTAGGCGCGTGACCATCGGGCAACGACTCGCCACGGGACTGATTGTATGCTGCGCCGCCGCCGGAAATCTGTTCGGCGGCGGCAGCGGCTTGAACCTCGTGGTCGTGATCAACACGAACAGCACGAATTCGCTCGAGTTGGGGAATTACTACTGCGAGAAGCGCGGTGTGCCGCCGCAAAACGTGCTGCGGATCAGTTGGACGGGCGGCAAACTGGCGTGGACCAGGACCGAATTCGACACGCTGTTGCGCGCGCCGCTCAACGCCATGCTTGCCAGCCGCCAGTTGAGCAACCAGATTGACTGCGTGCTGCTCTCGATGGACATCCCCTACCGCGTAACAGAGACGACCGGTTCGACAGTGACCAGTGGAACCAACAGCACAACAGGCGCGCTCTATTGCGGCTTCAAGCCCGATGGATGCTCGAGTTGTCCGTCCGGCTGGCCACCGTGTAATCTCGCGCCCGGCAGCACCAGCGCTTACGCCGGCAGCGAGGGGGTTTTCCGCCAGACCCCGCCAATCAGTGCATCCAGCAATTCCTGGCTGGTAATGATGCTCACTTCGAGCAACCTCGCGCAGGCCAAGGCCGTCGTGGATCGCGGCGTCGCCGGCGATTTCACATCGCCAACGCAAACCGTGGTCCTCGGTGTGAGCGACGATCGTTTGCGCAACCTAAGACTCTACCTTTTCGACGATGCCCTGTTGGAGGTCGGATTGCGCGGAAATCCGCCGATCATCCGTACGAACGTCAATTCACCCAACGGCCTGGGAACGTTGATGGGCTATCAAAACGGGATTCAAGCCTTCAGCCTTGCCACGAGCAGTTTCGCGGCGGGAGCACTGGCGGACAGCCTGACCTCGTTCGGAGGCAGAATTTTCGACGGCGACAATCCACCCCACACCACAGCCCTTCAACTTTTGATCGCCGGCGCGACGGCCAGCTATGGTACGGTAGTCGAGCCGTGTGCCTACTTTGCAAAATTCCCGTCATCGAGGAATTACTTCTATCAAGCGCGGGGATTCACTGCCGTCGAGAGTTATTACCTAAGCGTCACCAATCCATATCAAGGCCTCCTCATTGGCGAGCCGCTGGCCGCGCCGTTCGCCGTGCCCGCGAGCGGTTCGTGGACCGCGCCACCGGCGGACCCGCTGCTGACCGGAACGACGAATCTGGCCGTGAGCTTTCAGTCGCCGGATCCAAGCCGCCCGATTCAGCAGGTGGATTTGTTCGTGGACGGAACCCTTGCTCAAACGGTGACGAACATCGCGCCGCGGCAGGGCAACATCGTTTATGTGACGATCAACGGCTTTCAGACGAACTACACCGTGCCCGCCAGCGCCACGCTCAAGTCGGTCGCGAGCAACCTGACGGCGCGGCTCAATGCCACCAGCTACACGAATTCCACCAAGGTACGCGCCATCGCCCGCGGCGACCGGATCGAATTGCGCTCGCTCGACATCACCCGCCTGGGCGAGAATACGTCGCTGGTAGTCAGCAACCACATCGGGTCGGCGGCGGCCCTCACTACGTTCCTCAGCGGCGCCCGAACAAACTTTCTGGACCGCGTGGCGCGCGGCATCCATGGCTACCTCATCACCAACTCGCAGGTCACGCTGACCGTGGGGCAATACCTCCAATGCGACGTGATCAAGACCAACGGCAGCGTGGTCACCGTCGCAAGGACCAACCAGACCGCCGGAGAGATGCTGAACAATTTTGCCAAGCTGTTCTTCGCGGCCATCAACACCAACGTTGACCTCGCCGGCGCCGATGGTTTCGCCGTCGAGAACATCAACATGCACGAGGATGAGCCGTATCGGACCTTTGTTTACGGCCCGAACGATCATTCCGGTGAATTTATTCTCCGCGCCCGCACGCCGGGCTGGCCCGAATCGCAGATCCAGGTGGCCCTGACGGGTTCCTCCGCGTTCACGATTCTCGACGCCGGAACGAATCGCCTCGACGAGAATCCCGGGGACCTGTATCCGCGCAACCATATCTATCTCACTGCGGGCGCGACGAATCTGGCGGTCACGTTTCCGTTCAATACGACCACGAACGCCGACGGTTATCACGAACTGACCGCCGTTGCCTACGAAGGCAGCCACGTCCGCACGCAGAAACGCGTCGCGCTGCCGGTCCGCATCCAAAACACACCACTCGCCGCCACCTTTACCTGTTTGCTCGGCGGATCGAATACGGCCCTGGGTGCAACGCTCCAATTCTCCGTGGCCGCAAACACCAACGACGCGAGCATCAATCGCATCGAGCTGTTCAGCACCGGCGGCTCGTGGGGCGTCGTCAGCAACCTCGCGTCCGTGAACTTTTCCCTGGCCGCAACGAATCTCGGGCTGGGGCTGCACCCCTTTTTCGCGCTGGTCATGCGCTCGGACGGCAAGCAGTATCGCACCGAAACCAAATGGATGCGCATCATCGGCCCCGAGCCGCCATTCACCGTCAGCTTGAACGGCGCCGCGCCGACGCTCGTCTGGCCGGCCACCGCGGGCCGCTTTTACGAAATCCTGAGCGCGACCAACGTCACGGAAGCGCTACAGGTGCGCGACTCTGTAACGCCCACCAACACTTCCGGCCTTTGGTCCGAAACCAACAACGCGGCGGAGCAGCGATTCTACCGCGTCCGGGCGCAGTAACCGCCATTGGAACGCGATGCACCAGCCGCCCACACCACGTTGATTCAACGAATTGACCGCCAGCTTGTCCACTAACCAGATGCACCCTCGCCGAACATTTCACAGACTTCGTAGCCGCCGACGTAACGAGGCGGATCAATGCGCTCATTGCGGTGGCCTGCCTCCTCGCGTCGGCGGCTGCACGCGCCGGGCGCTGGGCAGGTTTTTCCTTTTGCCGGTCATCGCGGCGTTGTTCTGTCAGAACACCTTCCCGGCGGCCCGCGATTACTCATTGAAGTGGCAACGCGACAAGGACCGCATTGACGCCGACGTGCGCGATCTCAGCCTGCCGACGCTGCTGGAGCGGATCGCGAGCGAAACCGGCTGGCAGGTGTTCGTCGAACCGGGCGCGAAGCACACCGCTTCAGCCAAGTTCAGCAACCTGGCTTCCGGCGATGCCCTCCGCCTGCTGCTGGGCGACTTGAATTTTGCGCTCGTGCCCCAGACCAACGCCAGCCCGAGGCTCTACGTTTTCCGGACGGCGATGCACAACGCCACTCAACGGGTGCGCGGCGCCGCCGACAAGCCCGACACCGCGCGCCTCAAGCGCGTGCCCAACGAACTCATCGTCCGCGTCAAGCCCGGCACCGACATCGAGAAATTGGCGCGCCTGCTGGGCGCCAAGGTCGTGGGCCGGATCGCCGAACTGAACGCCTATCGCCTCCAGTTGGACGACGCCGCGGCCACCGAATCGGCGCGCGATCAACTGGCGCGGTTGCAGGACGTGACGGACGTGGACTACAACTACTACTTCGACGAGCCGTCGCCCTCGCGCGGTTTGCTGGCATCCTCGGCCTCGCCGTTGTCCCTGCGCCTCAAGCCGCCGGGCGACTCGGGCCGGATCGTGGTCGGGTTGATTGACACCGCCGTGCAACCGTTGGGCAACGAACTGGACGCCTTTTTCCTCAAATCCCTGTCCGTGGCCGGCGAGTCGCAGATCGAGGGCCGGTCGCCGACCCACGGCACAGCCATGGCTGAAACGATTCTGCGCAGCCTCGAGATGATCACCAAGGGCAGCACCTCAGCGCAGATTCTCCCGGTGGATGTCTATGGGCCGAACGCCAACACCACGACCTGGAACGTGGGCCTGGGCATTTTGGAGGCCGTTAACGGCGGCGCCAACGTCCTCAACCTCAGCCTCGGCGGCGGCAGCGACAGCGCGATGCTACGCGACCTGGTCAAGAAAGTTCACGACAAGGGAATTCCGATCTTTGCGGCGGCCGGCAACGAGCCGGTGGCCACGCCGTTTTTTCCCGCCGCGTATCCCGAGGTCGTGGCCGTAACCGCCGCGGAGCAGGGCAGGATCGCCGACTACGCAAACTTCGGCAGCTTCGTGGACGTGGCCGCGCCGGATGCGAACGTCGTCTATTATCGGAATCAACCGTGGTTCGTGCACGGGACTTCCGCCGCAGCGGCCTACACGACCGGCATGGCGGCGGGCCTGGCGGATACATCCAAGAAAAGCTGGAGCGAAGTGCAGGCCATCGTGCAAAAGACTCTCGCGGTGCCTGCCGGCGGAAAGTGACAAGCTCGCGGGTTGGCCTGGCCACTCGAAACTAGACTGTTTGCCGAAATTAATTTCCGAAAAGCCCCTCACCCCTTCCCTCTCCCCATCCGATGGGGAGAGGGTGGCCGAAGGCCGGGTGAGGGGTTTTCTGGTTCCTTTCCGGAAATTTTTTTAGCAACCGTTCTAGTATCGATCGGTCCAACTCCCTCCGCGCCGCACGCACGCAATCTCGATCAATGCGACATGCAGCCGATTTTGGCAAATGCGATGAGGTAAGCGAGGAGGCCGATGATGAGAAGCCAGGGTTTGCCCGCCAGCAAAAGCAGGATGCCCCAACCCAGGACCGCGCCAATGAGCAGATAGACCAAAACCGCCAGTGCCAATTTCATGCGGCGGGATTCTATGAATGTCCGATTCGTGCGCAAGGCAAAGCTGCATTGGCGCGGGAGTTGAAACGACCCGGCGAGGCCATAAGCACTCCAAGATTGGACCTGCGGGTCTGATGACCTTACGGGGCTGGATCAAGTGTAAAAGTAACGGACTAGCCCCTTTCTTTGAGAATCTCCAAAGGGCCTTTGTGGAAGAAGTCATGGCTGAAAACGCGGGTCACTTTGCCGTCACAAAAGACAACGGAAACCCAGACAGGTGAAACATGGACAGGCAGCAACCCCGACAAGTCTGATCCATAACAACGCCATTCACAGTCACTGCTCACAACATGCCGATGATCTGGATCGCCAAAACGTGCCTTGGCTTCGTCGGCAGTCATCCCAAGCGCGATTTTGAAAGGATCGAACTTCCCAGCCAGCTTTTCGGCTTCCCGTCGTGCGCGAGCTCTGGCTGGCCACTGAGCCAGAGACACTGGAGCGGACAGTATGACCGCGGGAAGAATGTTCATCGGCTCCGATCCCTTTGCCCTTTGCGCCTCGCCCCGCGACCACTGCTCAATCTTTTTGGCAATTTCGTCCGGTGAAAGATCGTTCCCGTGAATGACCTTGGTCATGTGGGCTTCGGGATGAACGGGTAGCGGGACTCGGACACGTATTCCGTGGTTTGTCTTGAGCACAAACTCAACAGTTGGAACACTCTGGATGGAGGCCAGTCCTCCATTTCGGAAAAGGAAATGGAGATAGCCCCTTGGATGTTCAAAGGACAGGCTGACGCACAAGACATCGTTCGTTTCAAGGCGGGCTGTGAACTGGTGCTGTGGTTTGATTCCTGTTCTGTTCTTAAGTTGGTCTAGTGAAATCCGACGTGGAAGATTGGTTAGAACGCTGATCGGCAATTGGCCGGTTTGGGATTCAAGGCACCCTCCTTTCGGCGACACACACGATGTCAACGCAGTTACGCTGAGCAGCCAGGAAACGTAATTAGCTACGGACGCTCTCACGGGCAGCCATGCCCATAGCGGGGATTTAGATCAGGATCATTGATAGTCGTCACGGTGTCACTGCTCCACGGGCCGTCTTCGGTCCACAACTGCCCGCCGGCGGCGTAACCATACGCCGTCGTCCCCGCCGCGTCCACCATGTTGGTCACCCGGTTCAACGCTTCGTACTGGAACGAGGCATCCGCTGGTGGCGAGCAAGTCTGTGCTGCGTGGCTGCCCGGATCACGTCGAATCCCTCTTGCCGTATTTCGTTTCATACTCCGAGAGCCGGAAATACCAACAAGAAGAGGCTCTGACAGACGCTCTGCAACTCCAAGTCACGCCCGCGAGCCAACCACAACCCCTCACACGGCCGAGGAGAAGTTGTTCACCATTTCAAAAACTGAATCCAGGATCGCGGTTCAGTCGCAGAGCCGCGTCACTGCTTGGAGATGGTTTCGTCGAGATTGAGCAGGGTGCCGGCGACTGCCGCGTATGCCGCGAGAATTACGGGGTTCAGCGCTGGATCGCGTTTGGTTTCGCCCACGGTAAGCAGCGATTCCGCTTCGGAAGCGGCGCCTTGAAAACTGGCCTCCATGCGGCGAAGCCCGGCAGTGAGCACGCGCAGTTCGGCGGCACGAGGTTCGCGTCCCGTCACGAGTCGGAAGCCGTGGCGGAGGCGGGACTCGGGCGTCCTGCCGCCTTCACGCAACATGCGTTGCGCCAGGAGGCGTGCGGCCTCGACATAAGTGGGATCGTTCAGGAGATTCAACGCCTGGAGCGGGGTGCTCGTGCGCGAGCGGCGCACGGCGCACGTTTCACGGAAGGGCGCGTCGAACACCAGCATGGCCGGATTCGGCACGGAGCGCTTCCAATAGGTGTAGAGACTGCGCCGGTACAGGGCCTCGCCCTTGTCCTGCTTGTAAGTGTCGGCGGACGAGCCGGCCACGACCTGCTCGTAAAGTCCCGGCGGGTGATACGGTTTCACCGACGGCCCGCCGAGTTTCTCCACCAGCAATCCACTGACAGCCAGCGCCTGGTCGCGGATCATTTCCGCGGGCAACCGGTGTCGCGGGCCACGGGCCAGGAGGCGATTGTCCGGATCGAGCGAACGCAACTCTGGAGTCACCCGCGATTCCTGACGGTAGGCCGTGCTCGTCACGAGGAGTTTCATCATCCGTTTTACGTCCCAACCACTGCGCACGAATTCAACGGCCAGCCAATCGAGCAAGTCCGGATGGCTCGGCCATTCGCCGCGCACGCCGAAGTCCTCCGCGGTCTTGACCAATCCGAGGCCAAACACGGATTGCCAGAGCCGGTTCACCGTCACGCGCGCGGTGAGCGGGTTGCCGGGGTCCACGAGCCAGCGGGCCAGCCCGAGACGGTTGGTGGGCGGCTGGGCCAGCAACACCGGCAAGCGCCCGGGAGTCCCGGCGTTGACCGGATCGCCCGGTTTGTCGTACGCGCCGCGCACGAGGAGGTGGGTTGGGCGCGGCTTCGGCAATTCCTCCATCACCAGCGTGATGGGGATCGAGAGGTCGGTTTCGTCCATCTTTTTGCGCAGCGCAGTGACGCGGTTCGTCAGCGCGAAGTGCGATGGATCGTGGGCGAGCCGGAAATCGTCGAGTTGCTTTTTCTCCTCCGCAGTGCGGTCCGCAACGGGTTTTCGCAGCACGGTCAAAACGTCTGGCGACACCAACAACTCCGGCGCGAGCTCGGTGGCGCGCAACCGCAATTTCCACCCGGGCAACTCCTTCTCGGGCGTCATCTCGAATTCCAGATGCACTACCAGCCCGTTGCTGGCGCGCGCGACCTCAGGCAGTTCCAGGAAGGCTGAATTCGTTTCGCCACGTTCCAGCGCCACCGTCCATGTGGAATTGGTTTTTTGATCGAGCGCCTTGGCGACGTCGGCCACAGGTGCCGTTCCGTTCAACGCAGCGGCGCGCAACGAGAGGGAGTTCGTTTCGCCCGCGGGCGGTTCGTCGCGGGTCAGCCGCAACTCCGCGATGGGCAGCTTCATGGCGACGTTCGTGTCGGAGTTCGGTGCCGGCCCAAGGACCAGCTCCAGTGCCGTGACCTGGGGCGATAGGACCCGCACGGTCAGCGTGAAGTTGGTACGTCCTGGTCGCAGCGCCGGTCCGCGCAGCCAGCCGTCCGACGACTGAACTTCCACGGAATTGGTGCCGACGCGGGCGCGCAACGGTTCGACGTCCGTCCACTTGAGAACCGCCGCCCTCGCGCGCTCCTCCCATTCCGTGGCGCCGGCGAGCACTGTGGCGGCAAGGTTTGTCAGCGATTCAGTCAACGGCTCCAGGTCCTGTTTCAGCGCAGCGAGTTTTGCCTCGACATCCGGAGCGGGCAGTTTTTGAAAAGGCGGCGTGTTGCGGCGGATGGGTTCGGAATACGCGCCCACGCCGCTCTCGGAGACGTTGTGGAAGAAGGCGAACAGGCCGTAATAGTCCCGCTGGGTCAGCGGATCGTATTTGTGATCGTGGCAACGCGCGCAACCCATCGTCAGCCCCAGCCAGACAGTGGCAGTGGTTTCAACGCGGTCGGCGCAATACTCGACCAGGAATTCCTCCGGGATGATACCGCCCTCCTCATTGATCATGTGGTTGCGGTTGAAACCGGTGGCGATCTTCTGATCCAGCGCCGGATTCGGGAGAAGGTCGCCGGCCAGTTGCTCCACAGTGAACTGATCGAACGGCAGATCGCGATTGAACGCCTTGATCACGCAGTCGCGCCAACCCCACATCTCGCGGTCGCGGTCCACCTGGTAACCGTTGCTGTCGGCGAAACGCGCGGCGTCCAGCCAATCCTGCGCCATGCGCTCGCCGTAGCGCGGGGAGGCCAGCAGGCGGTCCACGAGTCTTTCGTAGGCGTGCGGGGAAATATCCGCCAAAAACTTTTCCACTTCCGCAGGCGTCGGCGGTAAACCCGTCAGGTCGAGGGAAACCCGCCGGATCAATGTTCGTTTGTCGGCCTCACGCGACGGCTTCAATCCCTGCTGCTCCAACCGCGCGAGGATGAACCGGTCCACGGGTGTGCGCGGCCACGAAGTCCGCCTCACCTTCGGCAGCCGTGGGGCCGACGGCTTTGTGAAAGCCCAGTGCTCGCGATACTCCGCGCCTTCGGCAATCCAGCGCCGGAAGAGTTCCTTTTGCTCCGGAGTGAGCGGTTTGCGGAGCTTTTCCGGTGGCATCCGGTCGTCCGGGTCCGCGGCGAACAAACGGCGGATGACTTCGCTCTGTTCCGGCTTGCCCGGCACGATGGGAACGGCGCCGGATTTCGCGGGCTTCAGCGCTTCATCGCGCAAGTCGAGCCGCAGGTTTGCCTTGCGGGCACCGGCATCCGGACCGTGGCAACGAAAGCACGTGTCCGCCATGATTGGCCGGATGTCGCGGCTGAAATCCACGCTGGCCGCTTGGGCCACCGTGCCCACGGCGAGCGCGACGAAGATGGCAAGTGGGCGCGCCATGTCAGCAGCCTGCGGCAGGCGCGGTTTCCAAGTTTCTTCCCGGCATGGCTGGAAAGTAGCCGAGGCGCTGTTGCCTGAAAAGTGAAACTCTGTGCTTGCTTCAAATCCACCAACATGCCGGCGTCTGCGACGGGCGCGCGGCGCTCACGCCGATTCACTTCACGGAATGCCGACAACGTGGAATCCAAAGCAACCGCACATCACTTCGGACGCTGAAGCGGCGTGAACGCCGCGCGCCGCTACTGCGAGCGAGTTTTCTCAATGGCTTTGAGTTGGGCGAGCGCCTGCGCGTCACCGGCTGCGGCACGGCGGGCGAGGTCGGCGTTCATGGCCTGCATGGCGCGTTGCGCGGCCATCACCTGCTCGGCGGTGACGCCGGGTTTGCGTTGGGCGGCCTCCAGCGCGATCACTCCAGCGGCGAAATCATTCGCGCGCGCGGCGGCCAGGGCCGACTTCACGAGATCGTCCGCAGCCGCGGGTGCTGATGGAGCAGGATTCACGGATGGCGCCGTCACCACGGGCACGGCGGACGTGACTGAAAACACCTTCTCCAACTCGGCGGTCGTGGACTTCACGTCGGCCTTCCTGCCGCAAGCGCCGATTGCCAGCACCAGCACGGCGCAGGTTGGAAGCAGGTTGTGAAAGCGCCCCATGTTGGATCGTCCGCCAGTTCAGCGACCGTTGGGTGAATTGGGATAACACCAGAGGCTGTTGCGGCCCGGATCGGCGATCAATTGCGCCCAGCGCCGCCATTTCACGTATTCCGCGTGTCCGTCGAACATGCCGAATATCGCGCCGGATACGTGCCGCTCGGTGAGTCCCTCGGCCGGATTGCTGGCGCCGTCGTTGAAATAGCCGGAGTCACGCTCGTCGCTCTCCCAGAACAACATGTCGCTCCCCTTGAAACGCGAGTTTTTGAACGTGCGCCCCAGCGCGCCGCTGCTCCAATCGAAGGAGCCGCTCCCGTTGATCACCGCGCCGTTCATCAGGTAGCTCGTGAAGCGGATGGTGGCGAAGCGCCATTGGAAGGAGTTCGTGTTGTGGACCGGGCACATGTAGAGCTTCCAACTCTTGAGATTTGGATAATAAAGCCCCCGCTCGGGCCCGTAATAGTTGGTGCCGTTGGCGCCGCCCGGCAACGCCTGGCCCGGTTTGTAAAGCCAGCCCGCCGGAAGATTGGGATTCCGCGCGCCGGAATCGCCGCCGCAATTCGGCGGTTCGATCTGGTCGTTGACCTCGCCGACGTAAAGGTTGTGACACAAACCCAGTTGCTTGACGTTGTTGATGCAGGTGGTCCGGTGCGCCTTCTCTTTCGCCTTGGACAGAGCGGGCAACAACATGCCAGCGAGGATTGCAATGATCGCGATCACCACCAGCAGTTCGATCAAGGTGAAGGCGATTGCCAGCGGCGCGCGGCGTTCACGCCGCTTTGCCGCCCACATTGCCCGCGGCGCCGAATTCAGCGAGTACACACCGATCCGTTCGGACGTCGAAGCGGCGTGAACGCCGCGTGCCACGCCGCAGTCCGACCTCCACGATTCTCGCTGACTGTGCAATTGCATGGAAACAGTCTAATAACCAAACATCCCCCGGCCGCTGCCGAACAAGGTGTAGCCCGTGCGCTCCAGATACCATGCGAAATCAGCCCGACCCGCGGCGTCAAAATTCATCAAGCTGGGATAAAAGTACTGGACGCGGCTGTATCGAGACGTGCGGCTGCGCCACTTCTTGATTTCCGAATGTCCGTCCGCGAAGGAGAATCCGCACGCGCCGCCGTGGAAGGACGCGGGAATATCCTGCCAGTTGGCCGCGCCCGGGTTGTTGATGAAGTAGCCGTCGTTGATCGAATCCGGGTGCTCGTCCAGCACCAGCCAGGTTTTTGCCGGTCGCGGAACCTGGGTTTGCTTCAAATACTGGTTGTATTCCTGAAAACCCCAGTTGCGGCCCCGCGCCGTGGGATCGTCGGTGGGGATGCTCCGGAAGCGGCCGAAGATGGAGTTCATCGCCAGGCTGCGTACGCGGTGCGGAAATCCAGCGCTGCGTTGCGCCGGGCTGAGGAAATTGTCGGCGGGACACCGGTAGGCGCCGATGGTGGCGGCGGTGTATTTGCCCAACACGCCGCTGGCGATCCAGGCCACGTTCGTGTTGCTGCGATCGGCGGTGGACGTGCTCGCGCCCCAGTTCATCACGTTGTTCACCCAGTTGTCCAGTTTGCCATTCTCAATCGCCTCGATTGTCTCACTGACGCCGTAGTTGTTCGGCACGCGCTCCGAGTTGTCGGTACAATACAAGTGCCAGGCCAGGGCAATCTGCTTGGTGTTGTTGAGGCAACCGATGCCCTGCGCTTTGAGCTTCGCCCGGCTGAGGGCAGGCAGGATCATGCTCGCCAGAATGGCAATGATGGCGATGACGACCAGCAGCTCGATGAGCGTGAAGCCACGCACCCGATCTGGTCCGCCTTCTCCGGAGTTAAACCGGGTTGGACTGCGGCGCGACGCTCGGCGGCCTGCGGTTGGCGAGCGATGTTCCATGCGGCAATTGAGTCTGTCCTCGCGAAACTACATCGTGAGCCAAGATTTGGCCAGTGTGCGTTTTGCCGCACACGGCTTGAGACCGATCAATCTCCAAACCACGATCACACCGCCAACAGTGTGCTTCGGTCGTTATCCGGCCTGGCGTTCGCCATTTTGTCGCCGGCAAACTGATACCGCCTCGTCTCGTGCTTCACGCGGCCATGATACCACCATGCCGGATGAATCGGTTGGCCAACCCGCCGCGGTGGCGCTGACCCTGCGAAGCACTCTTTCTGTCAGCCAACGCAATTCGATCTCACCACCTAAAATCCTCCAGGTCGCGGCGGCCCGTCATAAGGCTTCGCCCCCAGCATCTGGCCACGGTTTCGCTCGACAGTAAGGAGAGCCGGATCGGTGACGCGCGGCGCTTCGATGAAGCCGTGGTGACGGCCCATCCAATATGCCAGCAGCCAGGCCGAAGGTTGCACCACGTCATTGCCGCTCGTGCCGCCGTCGGCCTTCATCGTCCAGTTGTCCCACAGCATCGGCTCGCGTTCCCGAGGCGAGAATGCGCGCGTGCCGCCGGAGTAAGCGACATAGCCGGGCGGTGTGTGGAGGTCGGCCCGGTGTGAATTCTGATACGAGTAGAGCACCAGATCGAGCGGCCATTCACGGAGGTGCGCCACGGCGGGCTCGGCTTCGCAGTCGTTCCCGGTCAACGCGCCATAGACGAAATTGAACCACGGGACCTGCTCAATGCGCTCGATTTCCCAACTGCGCTCGAAACTGCGCCGATAGATCGAGCGCAGTTGCGGATCCGTTTCGTATTTCAACAGGTTCGGATAGCAGAGAAACGAGAGGTGGTCGAGAAACTGCAAAACGTCCCCGGGCGGAAAAGTGCATTTCTGCCGCAAGGTGTATTCCGGATAACCGAGTTTCACCAGTTCCTGATAACCTTGCGCGAACCGCGGTTCGCCCGTCAGTACTTCGGCGGTTTTGATGAACGAAAGAATTTCAAGCGCGTTCAGTCCGCGCGCCGCGTTGCCCTCGCCGGCCTGATTGAAATACTCCGGGCTCCAACGACCCCAGCGTGTCGGCTTGCCATCCAGGTCAATCAACTGCCAGCCGTGCTCCATCAGATGTCCGGCCACTCGCGACAGAAAGGTTTTCGCCTGTAGGATTTCTTCGCCCTGCGCTGCCAGTTCCAGAAAGAGGGCGACGGCGTAAAAGTGCGCGCAAATCTCGTCGCTCGATGTGTCACCCTTCCACTCGAACAGACCGTCCTTCGTGTCGTGCCACTCGGCCGCGGCTTCGCCGGAGCCGTGTTGAGCCTGGTGACCGCGCTCGTTCTTCGCCCAGACGGCGCGGGCCGGAAAACCTTTGATACCGGTCATCGCTTCGAGCCAGCGGATGGTGTGGAAGGTGTTGACCGCTTCGCGGCGGGCTTCGGGGTCCTTCGTCACGGCGTAGCGGTAGGCTTGGGCCGCGAGGTAGTCGCACGAATACCCGCCGTCGTTGTCGCCCGCTTCGCGGACGAATTCCTTCAGCTTCCCGTCCCACTCCAGTTTGTGGACCAGCCCCAACCGTTTTTGTCCCCACTCCTCCAGGTGCCGCTCGTAATACGCCGCCTTCTTCAGTAAGGTGTAAGGCTCGTATTCAATGATGCCCAAGCCCTTGTCGGTCGCGATGAACACCGCGCGGTCACTGCTCACCATCGCGGTCACGCGGTCGTCAGGCAACCAGCGCTGGCCGGCGAAATAATGAAACTGACCGCCCGTGTGGCGAATCGCGCCGCGCGTCGTGCCGATCCACAAGTCGCCGCCAAACCCGCGCGCCAGGCAGGTCGTGTCTTCGTAGCACAAGCCTTGTTCGCCGCGCAGTTGCGTGAGCGACATGCCGCGCAGGACGCCCAGCCCGCGATCCGTGGCGATGTATAACCGACTGCCCAGGCTCAAAACGTCGCGCGTGGTCTGCGACGGCAGTTCGCCCCAGTCCCAAACCTTTTCCACCGGCCAGTTCCAAACATTGCGCGCACCGAACCGATCGCCATCAAAAATGGTGAGCCGCCCCGGACCATGCACATAAAGCGTCTCGCCGAAGGAAACGACCCGCGTGATTGGGAAAGGGCTTGGGGACGAAGTCAGCGGTTCCAGCGCATCGCCTTTGGCCCGCCACAAGCGGCTGCCGCCCGCTGCCACCACTTCGCCGAGATGTTCGCAAACGTCGCTCATCGCTTCGGCGGAAATCTTTTTCCACGACCCGTTTTGAAGCCGATGCAACCCTTGGCTCGTGATCGCCCACAGAGCTTCCCCAGCGGTGGCAAGTCGGCTGACCGGCTCGCGCAACTCGCTCACTTCGACAAGCTCATCGCCCTTCAACCGGTGAAGTCCTTTGGCCGAACCGGCGAAAACATTTCCTTCGTAAACCGCCACCGAGGTTCGCGGCGTGCTCGTAACCACTTTGCGTCCGACTTCCTGGAGATAAACTTCGTCACGGACGGGTTGCCAGAGCCGTGGCTGGGCTGCCCCGGCAAAGGCGGCGGAAACAGGAATTGCAAAAGAGGCAAGGGCCGCCGCGCGGCGCAGCCGACACCAAAGGAGCGCGGCCCGCCGAGTCCGCGCGTGGCTGGCGTCCCGTTTGGAACGCGCGGACTCGGCGGGCCGCGCTCCGCAATCAGGTTCGTCGGACACTACGATGCAATTAAGGTTTCCAGTTTCCACGGCTGATCCGTCCGGGCTGGCGAGCACGACCGTGTAGCCGTCGGGATCGCGCAACCAGACTTCCCAATGGTTCGGCCCGCCGTCGCCGTCGGGCGGATTGCGATGGCGGGGCAGGACGATCTCCGCCTTCAAGTCCGCAGCGCGGGCCACCGCCGCGTCGAAGTCGTCGAGTTCAAACCACAGGAGCACGCCATTGCCCGGCGGGAGATTGGGATCGCCGATGGGACCATGATGATGCTCCACCTCCCACGCGTGTAATTGAAGCACGAGCCGGCCCCGCGAAACGAGCCGCTCATAATGCGGGCCGCCATGCGCGCTCTGACAGCCGAGGAGACGTTGATACCAGGGACTGCTCGCCTCAACATCGCGCACACAAATCAAGGGCTGTGGATTCATGCGATCCTCAAGGCCAACATCAGAACTGGGCAACGCGGGCGGTTTGGCGCGGCCGTATTAGCGACTGGCGTGGCCCACCTGCGTTTACTCCAATGATTCTGGCGGGCTGCTGGTCAAATGGCAATATCATTCTTGTTCATTGCTCTGAGGTTGTGGTCTCAATCCAAGCTGACGTGGGCGGTGGCTTCGCTCGCCTCCTCTCCAACGATTCTGCCAAATTGCGTGGTAGAAAATGGATCAACGCCCCGGCCAAATCCCGCCGCTCCACGGTAAGATCACGCACTGGCACTTTAAGGCGAAACCGCGGCGGGGCATTCGTTACCAACACTGTATTCGTCAGGCTGCCACCGGGAGGGAGGTTAATCTTCAACTGGTTGACCATGCGTGTTAGCCACATTCCATACTCGCCGCCGCTGTCCAGGATGAAGGCGGGATTCCCATCGGCGTCATCGACTACGTTAAGCGTCCGCAAGGTGCCATTGCTCAACAAAACCGAGATGAGTAAGTCGCCATTCGTCGTCTGACGGACCCCTGTCAACCGCAAGTCCACTTTGCCCGGTACCGGTCGTGGCCAAAGCAACAACAAAGCCATCAAGAGCAGACCAACGACCACAACCGTTGCGAGAATCCTTCTTCTGCAAAAGGAAATCAAAAGCATGAGTCGGTTGAGTGGCCAAACATTTACTTCAGCCGCAAGTGTGCGGCCCTATCTTCCTGGCCGCAACCAGGCGGTTCTCACTTTCCTCGATGCAGCCGCGAAACTTTTCCTCACGTCTTCCACGGCGCGCGTTTGGCGCGATCCAGCCAGGTGTTCGCTTCGTTGTCACCGATGAACTTCTCGTTCTTCGGGTCCCACTTCAGCTTGCGATGATTCCAGTAGGCCAGATTGCCGAGGTGACAGACCGTGACCGAGCGGCAGCCGATTTCCACGTCGCAAATCGGCGGCTTGCGGCTGCGCACGCAGTTGAGCCAGTCCTTCAAATGATCGCTGCTGGCGTACAGCCGGATGGCTTTGTCGCCAAGCGGTTCCTGGCCGAGGGATTCCGGCGATGCTTCAAACTTGCCGCGATCCACAAAGATTTTTCCATCCGACCCGATGAACGTCGCTCCGCCTTTGCTGGCATCGTGAATCATTTCGACACCGTTGGCGTAGAGGTAGCGCACGCCCGTGCCGGCATTCGGGTCGTCGGGTGGGATTATCTCGACGGGTCCGCTGTCGTCCATGCCCAGGCCCCATTGGGCGATGTCAAAATGATGCGCGCCCCAGTCGGTCATCATTCCGCCGGAATACTCGCGGTAACTGCGCCAGTTCGGGAAGTGATCGTGAACTCCGCGCGGACTGAGGACGGAGTTGTATGCCCGCATCGGTGCCGGCCCGAGCCAGAAATCCCAATCCAAACCCGGCTCGATTTTTTCCTCCGGCAAATCGCACCACGTGCTCGGCGCGCCGACGCCGACGATCACTGTTTTGACCTTGCCGATGCGCCCGTTGCGCACCAACTCGCACGCCTTGCGAAATTCCTGCGATGAGCGCTGCATGCTGCCGGTCTGGAAAATCCGGTTGTTGCGCCGCACCGCCTTCACCATCTCGCGCGCTTCGCGGATCGTCAGCGACAGCGGCTTCTCGCAATAGATGTCCTTGCCCGCGTCCGCCGTGGCGATCGCGATGATCGCGTGCCAATGGTCCGGCGTCGCGATCACCACCGCGTCAATGTCCTTGCGGGCGATCAGTTCTCGGAAGTCCTTGTAAGTTTCACAACCCTTGAACGTCCCCTTCTCCGTCTGCTTCGCGTAGTATTCCTCCACGGTTTTCTTTGCGTGCTCGCGCCGCGTGGTGTCCACGTCACAAACTGCGACGACTTGCGTCCCCTTGTTATGGATGAAACCACTGAGCAGGCCGCTGTTCTGCTTCCCCATGCCGATGAAGCCGAGCGCAAGCCGGTCATTCGGCCCTTTCTCGGCGGCACAGATGGCGGAGGGCAGGATGGTTGGAGCAACGATGGCGGCCGACGCAGCAGCCCTCAAAAACTGACGGCGGGTGAAACGATTGGAAGGGATCATGACGTTTATGTCCGGTTCGTCCGGTCCCTTGTTACTAAAACGGCGGGCGCCGGCTGGCAAGCAAGTTATCCGCGATGCTGGCAGCGAAGCAAGACCCGCACAGTTCGCGCTGCGCCGCGGGCACGCGCAAAGCGGCTGGCGTGTGCGCTGGATTCAGCGGCGCTTTGCGGCGAGGCAAGGTTTGGTGTGTCGGCGAGGTCTTGGCGGGCCGGAACGGGCGCTGAAGCCTCCTGCACTCCAAACGCTGGCGCGGAGCTTGGATCGTTTCGCCAGAGACATCGGCTCAACAGCCTCAGCCCAGTCGCGAGGGCTTGAAGGTTTGGGCTGCGCTGATGACCAGGCCGGGCAAAAGGTCTGTCGCAAAACTTGCGCTGGCACCGTGAACCACCAGCGCCTTGTCGCTCGGCGGATTCAGTTGAAGCACCTGGATTTGTTTTGCGTCCGGATCCACCAGCCAGAGCTCCTTCACGCCGGCCTGGGCATACACCTTGCGTTTGAGATCACGGTCATAGTGCGCGGTACCCGGGGAGAGAACTTCAATCACCAAGTCGGGCGCTCCAGCCGCGCCCTGCGGGCTGAGGATGGCGGCATTCGCGTTCGAGACGAAATAAAGGTCAGGCTGGTAGGCATCGTAGCTGGTCAGATAAACGTCGGAGGGAGACTGATACACTACGCCGACGGGATTTCGGTCAAGGTAATTGCGGAGCAGGACCAGCAAGTTCTGGCAGACATCCTGGTGATAACGATTGGGCGATGGGGACACAAGCAGCCTCCCTTCGATGAGCTGGTAGTAAGGCGGTCCCTCCGGCAGCTCCCGGTAATCTTCAACGGTCACGAGCCTGTCCGCGACACCCAGCACAGCCCGACGCTAGCCTCCTACCCCCCAAGCTGTCAAAACCATAAATGCCCGCGCTCACGATTCCAATGCCATGCCCACCGAACGAACAGTCCAGTGACGCAAGCGTTTGTCTCATCTGAGGTCCCGGTCGAGCGGGTTGATCTGGCGGCTTGATTCGTGAGATTGCTGGAATCACATTGCCCGCCGCGCGCTTTGCCAGCGAACGTCAGACCAACGCCCGCAAAACCAATGTCAACTCATGTCCGCTCATCACCGCGACCTGCAACCCTCGGGCATTCTGGCCTTCACGCCACTCAAGGAAGCGTGAGTCACGCGATTTGGACCGGACTGTTGGTTTGTGCATTGGCCGTGCTTGGACAATTGGGCGCTTTCGCGACACCGGCGCGACCCGTCCCTGACAAACTCGTCGTCCTCACGTTCGACGACGCCGTGAAGTCGCATCGCACGTTTGTTGCGCCGCTGCTCAAGGAACTCGGCCTCGGTGCGACGTTTTTCGTGACGCAACGATGGATGGACGACAAAACGAATTTTATGACCTGGCAGGACATTGCCGAGATTCACCAGATGGGTTTCGAGATCGGCAATCACAGTTGGACGCACTCCGACTTTTCGCAACCGAGGAACGCTGCGCGGCTCTCGGGAGAATTGTATCTGGTGGAGCGCGAACTCGACCAGGCCAAACCCAAGGTGCCGCGCCCGGTGAGCTTCGCGTATTGCGGGAACACGTTCGGCCCGGAAGCCGTGCAGCGTCTGCGCGAACTCGGTTTCAAATTCGCCCGCCGCGGCGAAATGCCCGAAGCCCGCTACGGGACGCTCGAAATCGGCGCGACCTACGATCCCAAACGACATCACCCGCTTCTGATTCCGACCACTGGCGACGCTTACCCAAACTGGTCGCTTGAACACCTCAAGGAAGTTGTGGCGCGTGCGACCAACGGACAGATCGTCGTGCTGCAATTCCACGGCGCGCCGGACGTGGCGCATCCCTGGGTGCATACGCTGCCCGACCGGCTGCGCGAATACCTGGCGTATCTGAAGGAAAACAACTTCCGCTGCATCGCCGTGCGTGACCTCGAGCCATATATTGACCGCGATCACCTCCCGGACGATCCGTTGCACAAGGTCCGCCAACCACCGCGCCCATCCGAAAAGCTCGTCTGGCCCATCGAGGTGGAGGCGTCACGCCGCGAGCCGCGTTACTGGCTCGACAACATGCTGGTTTATCACCGCTTCACCTGGGATGAGGCGGCGCGTGTGCTAGGTTGGAGCGAGGACGAGGTGCAACGCAAAGCCGCCGAGTTCCGGATCAACCAGGACACAAAGCCTCAACCTCCGCCGGAAGGGAAAATCCGAGTGCTGCCGTATCCGGGCGGACGCGAAGTGCGCATGGGTTTCCTGGACGGGAACCGCGATTGGCAGCGCGGCACGAAGGCGAGCGTGTTCCTGCCCTGGGACAGCGGGGGCTACGTTGTCGTGGATTTGCCGGAAGCCATTTTCAGCAAGAGCGGTCTGCTGTTCCTCGCGCACACGCACGTCCCCACGATCTGGGACAACCAAAGCGTGATCATTGACAACGTGGACTGGGTCCGCCAGCGGGACGGCGCTCTGCATTTCGAACGCGTGTTGCCGAACAAGATCGCTTTCGGTGCTTCGATGCAACCGCAGGCTGGCGCGGTGGAGATGGAGTTGTGGTTGCGAAACGGCTCGGACCAACCCTTGGCCGGGTTGCGAACCCAGATTTGCGGACACCTCAAGGGCGCGCCGGAATTCAACACGCAAACGACGACGAACAAAATCTTCCGCGCGCCGGCCGTGGCGGTTCATTCCGCGGGCGGCGGCCGCTGGATTCTGACGGCTTGGGAGCGATGCGGACGCGCTTGGGGGCAACCGCTCGTGCCTTGCATCCATGCGGATCCGGTTCTCGCCGATTGCGCGCCCGGCGAAACGGTCCGCGTGCGGGGCCGGCTCTGGTTTTACGAAGGCAAGGACGTGGAGCACGAACTTGAGAAAGGCCGGGCGGCCTTCCAATGATCCGTTCCAGGACGGCGTGCCGGGATCAAGTCACTGTTCTACCAGACGGAAGAACGCATTGCCGCTCCCGACCGGCAGCGTCATCTGGTTCGTCAGGTCGGACCCGGAGACAAATTGCCAATCCAGATTTGTGAGACTCGCGGTCCTTTGAAGTTTCATCCCAGTGGCGCCACTCACCCACGACACGAGGACGTTTCCGCTCTGAATGGCCGGCGCGATTTGCAACTGCGGCTCGGGATACGGACTCAGGTAATAGCCGGTGATCGGATCGCCCGTGTCCGACGCCCACGAGTTTCCCGGCGCCAATTCGCCGCTGGCTTCGAGCGCGAAGGAGATGTTGAGCGTCTTGCGCAGGGCCATGACCGGGTTGCCGCCGGGCGCGCGCATGAAGCCGCGAAACGGAGCGCACATCTCGACGTCGTGGCCGTCCGCCGAGCGCGCGATACGAACGATCCCCTGATACACCGGCCCCTTGTCCGCAACAAACGTGATGCTCGCGTAGTTGTCCGGCGGCGGCAGGCGGTAGGTGCCGGCGTTCGTCGAGTCAAACCACACCCATTGCGTGTAGAAGTCGTAAGTGCCGGGCAGAATGCGCACGATGCCGTTGGTCTGGTCCTGTGTCGCGGCGTTGAGTTGCGTCTGGTTGGTTGCGCCGTGGTTGATGTAATGACCCGTGTTGAACGCGTTCGTGTAATACTCCACCTCCATGTTCATGTCGTAGCCGTAGCTCGTCGGATAGTAACCGCCCTCGTGCAGGCCGTAGCCGGTCGCCGTGCTGTTATCCACGTCAATCGTCGCGATCACGTAATAGCGTCCCTTCTGGGTCGGCGTGTTCGCCGTGCGGCCAATGACGCCGGTGGCGCGGAAGTAGGCGTAGAGGTTGGACTGGTCGTGGGCGAACTTGAACTCCACCAGGTCAATGTCCGGATGATTCACGTAAGCGGGAACATCGCCCGGGAGCGAATGATCCGTATCATGCGTGTCGGGAATGCCGTTGTGCAGAACCCCGGAGCCGCTGACGGGGTCGAAGTGCGACGGCACGTTGGTCCAGTCGGAAAAGTTGCCGTCAATGACGATGGCGCGCATGTGCTCCGCGTTGGTTGTGGCCACGGCTCCCGCCAACAGCGCGATGGCGAAGTGAATCTTCAGCAACGGTTTCATTCGAACTCCAGTCTATCGTGCGCCGGCAACGGATTCGCGCCCGGCGCTCAACGCCAGCAGATACCACATGTTATGCACCAACCACGGTTCGCTGGTGCGATAGGACGGGGACCGCCCGCCCGCGCGGCTCATGTCGAATCCCGGCCGGTCCGCCAGGCCCATCTCGCGCACGAAGCCGTTTGGGATGGTGCCGGGCACCGCGCCGCGTTCACGACCGGGGATGGAATTGTAGCGATGATGATAGCGCGGTGGGTTCAGCGTGCCTTTGCCTTCGAACATGCAGAGTCCGATGGGATTCTTGCCCAGCACCCAATCCATCTGGTCGGCGGCGAAAACTCGCGCGCGGGGGTCATGCGTCAAGCGATGCACCAAACCGGACGCCCATGCCCGCATCAGCAATTGAAAATTGTGGCCAAGGTCGGGCGGGAAAAAGCCGTTCGCTTCGTCGCCCGAGCGCGTGCAAAGGCCGAAGGGATTCTTCGCCGTGCCCGCGCAAAAGCTCGTGTAATTCGTCAGCGCCCGTTTGATCTGCGGAGCGAACTGGCTGTCGGGATGCGCCAGCGCAAAACTCGCCAGCGCGCCGGCGCTCAACTCGCCATAATCGCCGAACGCGCCTCGGCGGACGCCATTGGTCGTCTGTTGGGACAGCAGGCTCTCCGCGCTCCGTCGCGCGAAATCGAGATAACTTGCCTCGCCGGTGACGCGATGCATCTCCAGCGCACTCAGCAACAGATGCGCACTGCTGACCTGCGTGCCGTTCTTGCTGGCGTGATTCCAAAGCCGCAGGGCGCGTTCGAGGAAATCGTTCGTCACGCCGCGCTGTTTGAGCAAAGCCGAGAGCCGCCCCCAAGCACCGATCACCAGCGGCGAACTGCCCTCGCCGGTTTGGATCACCGGATCATCCTCCGTGCCGGCTTTGTTGTCGGTGTGGACTTCCGGCGCCGACCACTTCGTCCAGTTGCGGCCAGGACCCTGGCTGACGTGATTGCGCAAACCGCCCGTGTCCGGCATCTGCATCTTCGCCACAAATTGCGCGCCCCACTTTGCCTCGTCCAACGCATCGCACACTCCGTCGGCGTCGCGGTCGTACCGATTGAAACATTCCGGCGCCGTTGCCTGCGCCGTCAACAGCGCGAACACCACGCCGCCGTCCCCGTTCTCGTACATCAGCTTGTTGTAATCCCCGGCGCTGTGCCAGCCGCCGGTGGCGTCGAGGTGCGCCCCGTCCGGCAGCTTCGCGTCGTCGAGGTGACAGGCCGGATGCCAGCCCGGCACGGCGAAGCCGCAACGCTGCACGAAGAAAAAGTCCACGGCGCTCTGGGCCGTTTCGCGCAGCAACACGTCGCGCTCGATGCGAAAAGCCGGCGATTCACCGCGCGCGTCCTGCGCTTGCGCGGCGACTCGATACGTCCCCGCACGTCGCACACCGGAAAAATCAGCGCGCCAAAAATACCAGCCCCAATCGTTCGTGCTGCCGGAGAGAATTCTGCCACCGCATGGGACGGTTTCCTTCCAAACGGCTTTTCCCTGCGGCGTCAGCAACCGGACGCTGAGTGCCATTCCAGAAGCGGGAAGGAAGTTCGCCGCGATCACCGCCGACTTCGGTCCGGCCAGTTCGTAGCCAACCTGGTTGACGAACACTCGAAGCCGCCGCCCTTGCGGACGCAACCGCACCGACTCGAAATCATCGAGCCACGCCGTTCCACCGCGCGCCACCGCCACCAACCGCACGGCTGCCGCCTTCGCCGGCGGCGCAGGAGGGATCAGGGAAATTGGCACCCACTGCGAACCGCTCGCAGGCTTGCCGGTATCCACGCGCAGCACCTGCTGGGTGTCGTCAGTCCAGCACGCCGCGAGTTGAGCCAGGGCCGCATCCTCCGTGCGCACCCAGGCGGACAGTTCCACGCGGTCGGTCCAGGCTGCCACGGGATAATTCACGGAGGCGAGCGCGAACCAATCGCCATCCGCGTTGAGCCGCACGCTGGTCTTACCACCGCGCTTGAGCTCGGAATCCAGACTGAGCTTTCCCGCGCGACGGCCCGCCCATAACGCGTCGTTCTGCTCCTCACCCCAGAGCGGTATCCGCCCGCGATCATCGCCTTCAACGCCCTTGTTGCCGAGGAAACTCGTCGCGACGGGTGCGAGAACGACATCATCGAGGTCCGCCTTGCCACTCGCACGGAACAGGACCCGCGTGGACGTGGCTCGGACGGAGTTGAACTCGACGGCGGTGTATCGCCAGCCCGCGGCGCGGCGAATCGTCGGCGTGGCGATGCGTTGCGCCACGATTCCGTCGGCGCCTCGCAACTCCACTTCCAGAAAGCCTTCGCCCCTTCGGGAGCGCATCCACCCCTTGAGCCGGAAATCCGTCTCCGGGCTGACGGTCATGGTGTCACTCACCCATACGACGCTCGAGCGACTGGCGTCAGTTCCGCTCACGAAACACCTGCCGCCGTGGGCATCGCCCCTGTTGAGCCGCCCGCCGGCCAGCGCCCGCCAGCCAATGGGCGGATCGCCTTCCTCAAACGAACCGTTGCTGAGGAGCGGCTGCGCCGCCGCGTCGCGACTGATGAAGCTTGCGGCGAAGAAAGCCATCGTTGCCGTTAGAGCCTGTTTGAAAACTGGATTTCCAACCACCGACGAGAGGCAGGCGAAAGTTTGGTGTCCACGCTTTGGCGTGCTTTCGCGCCCTGGCAGCCTAAAGGCTGGACACCAAACCGGAGTTTTCAAAGCGGCTCTTGGAGAAGGGCGAATCACTTGTGGTGACATGTTTATGAGCGCGCCGGAATCGGCGCTTCGTGTGGAAGATGGAACTGTAAACGCCGGGCAAAGCCAAGCCACGATTTGCGCTGGCTTGCGGCGCGGCAAACCCGCAATCAACCCGCACCCCGAAGAAAACCGCAGAGACGCGCAGGGCGCAGAGGTTCACATGATTTGGCCTTTCTCTGCGGCCATCGCGCCTCTGCCGTTGAATGGCTTTTCCCAAAAACCTGTTTGAGCGCGCGGAATTGACTGGATGACGCTGCAAAGCCGTTGCGCCCTTGCCGAAACCGGCACCGCGCCATTGCCTGCCGCCGCGGCTTCTGCTAAATGCTTCGCCCATGCAATCTCCCCGGAAGCCGGACGTGCACAGCGAGGAATTCCTCCATTCGCTCATGCGCAAACAACTCCGCCTCTCCATCGCCTGCGCGCTGGCGTTCCTGGTCGTGCTGCTCGGCCTGCCGCTGGCGAATTATTTTCCCCCCGAGTTCATGGCGCGGCGGGTGTTCGGCTTCACGCTGACGTGGTTCTTGCTGGGCATCAGCTTTTTCCCGGCGGTGTGGGCCATTTCGTGGTTCTTCATCCGGCGTTCGATTGCGCTGGAGGAGGAGGAAGTCCACGAGGTGAAGGCGTCTGAATTGGAAGGTGGGAAATGACGAATGACGAATTCCAAATGACGAATGAAATCCGAATGACGAAGTCCGAAGCAATCTCGGACGTGTTTGGTATTCGGACTTCGGGCTTCGTCATTCTTTCGTCATTCGACATTCGACATTCGTCATTATGCACATAGACCCCTGGATCCTCACCTTCAGCGCCGCGATGGTGATCGCCACCATCTGGATGGGCTTCTGGTCCGCACGGAGGTCGAAGACGGCGCACGACTTCTTCGTCGCGGGACGCAGCGTGAGCGTGGGCTGGAACGCCAGCGCCATCTCCGGCGAATACCTGAGCGCCGCCAGCTTCATGGGCGTGGCGGGCATGGTGATGTCGAGTGGCTACGACGCGCTGTGGTATCCGGTTTGTTACGCGTGCGGCTATTTGTTCCTGTTGCTGTTCATCGCCGGGCCGCTGCGACGCTTCGGGGCTTACACGATTCCCGATTTCGCCGAGGGCCGGTTCGACTCGCCGCTGTTCCGCAAGATCGCCGTCGTGTTCGTGCTGTTCATCGGATTCTTCTACACGATGCCGCAGATGAAAGGCGCGGGGACGACGCTGGCCTACATCTTCCCGGGGCTGCCGTATTGGGCGGGCGTGGTGCTGGTGGGCGCGGTCATCACGCTCAACGTGGCGCTCGGCGGCATGAAAGGCATCACGCTGGTGCAGGCGTTTCAATACTGGGCCAAAATGTTCGCCATCTCCGTGCCCATCTTCGTGCTCATGGCGGTGTATGGGCATTATGGGAAGCAACTCGGGGCGAACGCTGAAGACGCTAAATCGGGACCTCAGGTTCAACAGCATCCCGACTTCCTGGCAACTTTCATCAGCTACTCGGTAAACATTGAACGCAAACTTAAGGAAATCCTTCCGCACTTGCAGGGCGGCGCTCCAATCACGAACAAGATCGAAACGGTCAAAGACTGGTTAACTGACGCTCCTACAGTCGACGGGATGAGAAGTCGGACAGTCATTCAATCTATTGGCCGCTATAATGCAGCAACTCGTCGCACCATATGGGTGGCGAATAGCCTGACTAATTCGTGGATGCTAAATGCGAAAACCAACCCAGTCTTTGGCAAGACGCAAACGTCGCTGGAACAGCAACGATCTGCTGAAGAATTCTTGGATGGGCAAGGCATTGCACTAGTCAGGCTGGCCGATAACGAAGTCGCTGCCGTTCCGAAGGAGGAAAAAGCTGCTTACGTAGGATTCTTCGCTTCGTGGAGTTCCGCATCTGAAATCCGAAAACCCCTCCCCGAAAAAGCCCCTGCCGATTCAACTTGGCTTTCCCCCTTCGGCCCGCTCACGACCAAAGCCGCCAAGGCCGCGAAACTTTCCGATGCGGAATCGAAGCCGTATTCGCTCCTCTACACCTACTCGCTCATCATCGCGCTGGTTTGCGGCACGGCGGGATTGCCGCACATCCTCGTGCGCTTCTACACCAACCCCGACGGCGTCGCCGCCAAGCGCACCACGATGTGGGTGATGATTCTCATCGGCATCTTCTATGTCTTCCCGCCCGTGTTCGGCGTGATGGGGCGCAACCTGTTGCCGGAGCTTTATGCCGGCGTCGGCGCGAAGGGGACGGACAAGGTGGTGCTGGAGTTGCCGCGCATTCTGAACGAGCACGGGGCCGGAGGAGAAAAGGAGAAAAGGGGAAAAGGGGAAATCTCCTCTGCCCCTCTGCCCCTTTTCCCCTCTGCTGCCACGAACTCGATTGAGCGCCCCAAAAATTTTCCCTGGGGCAGCATCCTCAGCGGGGTCACGTGCGCCGGCGCGTTCGCGGCGTTCATGAGCACGTTCAGCGGCTTGCTCGTGAGCATGACCGGCGCGCTGGCGCACGATGTTTATGGCCGGATGCTGCGGCCCAAATCCACGCCGCACCAGCGGCTGCTGGCGTTCAAGATTTGCACCGTGCTCATTGGCGGAATCGCCATTGTGCTGGGCTGTTTCGTCGAGCCGCTGGAAATCAATTTCATGGTCGGCCAGGCGTTTGCCATCGCCGCGGCGAGTTATTTTCCGTTGTTGTTCATGTCCGTCTGGTGGCGCGGCATGACCATGCGCGGCGCGGCCACGGGCCTGTTGACGGGCGGGCTGTGCGCGCTGGCCGCCGTCACGTTGACGAACGTCAGCAACCTCGCGCTCGACCAAGGGCCGATGGGCAGGGTGTTCGCCGGCTTCGCGCCGATGAACGATTTTTGGGCGGCGCATCCGTTGCTGCGCATTCTGTGCGAGCAGCCCGCGATCTGGACCGTGCCACTGGCCATCGGTTCGATGATCCTGGTGAGCAGGCTGACGCGCCGGACCGTGCCGGGCGACATCCGGATGAAGATGCTCGTGCTGCACGCGCCGGAAAAGCTCGGCTTGAAGCAGGAATACATTCAGGAGCATCAGCACGGGCATTGAGGAGACCGCGAAATCCGAAATCCGAAATCCGAAAGAAATCCGAAGCCCGAGGCCCGAAAGCGCTCGTTTCTCGGACGAGCCAGGCGGCCATCTTTCCACCGCCAGCCAACGTGCTTTAGGTTTTCGGAGTTCGGGATTCCTTCGGGTTTCGGATCTCGGATTTCGGACAGCAGGGCGTCGTTTGACTTGGCGCGTTTTTGCGGCATAATGGCTCGACAAAAAGACACCGCGGCCATGCGAATTTAGATGTATCAACTTCCACCGACACCCGCTGGCAACTTCCGTCCCGTTCCTAATCAGAGACGTTCTGCGCGTCGCGGCTTCCGCTTTATGAAACCGAGCCGCGCGCTGGCCCTCGCACTCAGTTGTGCGGGCTGGAACGGTTTCGTCGGCGCGGCGTCGGCGCAAAACCGAGCCGCGGCCAATCCCTGGCAAACGCTGGATCGGCTGCCGGATCTCGCGGCAGACAGCGTTTGGGTCCGGGCGCAACAATTCCACGCGGTGGCCTTGGATCATGCCGCGCTCCAGCCCGTGCTGAATCGCGCGCCGCAGGAGTCGGCGCAGCCCGTCGCCGGCTCGCCCGCGGAGATTCAACTGCCGATGCCGGATGGATCGCTGGCGCGCTTCCGCTTCGTCGAGTCGCCGGTGATGGCGCCCGAACTGGCGGCAGAGTTCCCGGAGATCAAGACCTATCTCGGGCAGGGGATTGACGACCCGTCGGCCACGGTGCGGTTCGACTTCACGCCGCAGGGATTCCACGCGCAGATTCTCTCGCCGCACGGCGCGGTCTATATTGACCCGGCGTTCCGCGGCGACAACCGGCTGCACACTTCCTACTTCAAACGGGATTACCGCCGTGCGGCGGACGCGTTCCAATGCGAGACGCCGTCCGGCGAGGCAATGAGTTTGCGTGAAGCCCTGCCCCAGGACCTCGCACGGTCGGGCGGCAACCTGCGCACGTATCGCCTGGCCTGCGCGACAACCGCGGAGTACACATCGTTTCATGGCGGAACGGTGTCGGCGGGGCTGGCCGCGGTCGTCACCGCAATCAATCGCATCAACGGCGTCTATGAAACGGAACTGGCCATTCGCCTGGTGCTCGTGGCGAACAACAACCTGATCATCTACACCAACTCCGGGACGGACCCTTACAACAACTCGAGCGGCTCGACGATGTTGAGCCAAAACCAGGCGACACTCGACTCGGTCATCGGCAGCGCGAATTATGACATCGGCCACGTGTTCAGCACGGGCGGCGGTGGGGTGGCCAGTCCGGGCGTGGTTTGCATCAGCGGCAGCAAGGCGCGGGGTGTCACGGGCAACCCCAGCCCGGTGGGCGACTCGTTCTGGATTGATTACGTGGCGCACGAGATGGGGCATCAGTTTGGCGCGACCCACACGTTTAACAGCAGCACGGGCAATTGCGGCGGCGGCAACCGCACCAGCTCGACCGCCTACGAGCAGGGCAGCGGCTCGACCATCATGGCGTACGCGGGCATCTGCGGCGGCGACAATTTGCAGGCGCACAGCGATCCGTATTTTCATTCCATCAGCTTCGACCAGATTCTCAACTACACGACGAGTGGGTCGGGCAACAGTTGCGCCGCCATCACCTCGACGGGCAACACCGCGCCGACTGTCAGCGCCGGGCCGAGTTTTTCGATCCCACAAAACACCCCCTTCGTGCTCACAGCGAGCGGGAGCGATCCCAACGGCGACGCGCTGACCTATTGCTGGGAGGAACGGGACCTCGGCCCCTCGACCACCGTCACCGCCGCGGACAACGGCAGCAGCCCGTTGTTTCGCGTCTGGAATCCAACCACGAGTCCATCGCGGATTTTTCCCCGGCTCTCAAACCTGTTGAACAACACGCTGCCCGTGGGTGAGGTCATGCCCACCACGTCGCGCACGATGAATTTCCGCGTCACGGCGCGCGACAACCGGGCCGGCGGCGGCGGCGTCAATACGGCGGACATGCAGGTGACGATCGTCTCCACCGCCGGACCGTTCACCGTCACCTCGCACAACAGCGGCGGGACATTTTCCGGCTCGACGACCGTGACGTGGAACGTCGCGGGCACGACCGCCGGACCGATCAGCGCGGCGAACGTGAACCTCCTGCTCTCGACGAATGGCGGACAGACCTTCCCCATCGTGCTCGTTTCAAACACGCCAAACGACGGCTTGCAAACCTTTTTCCTGCCCAACATCACCACTTCAACTGCGCGCCTCAAGGTGGAAGCGGCAGGCAACATTTTCTTCGACATCGGCAACGCGAATTTCAGCATCGCGCCGGGTGTGCCCACGCCGCTGGTGGCGGTGGAGACGGCGAGTCTCGCCACTGAGGGATGCGCGCCCGGCAACGGCGCCATTGATCCGGGCGAATTCGTCACCGTGAACGTGGTGCTGCAAAACTCCGGGTCGGCGAACACGACGAATCTCGTGGCAACGCTGCTGGCGCTCGACGGCGTCAACGCTCCCAGCGGCCCGCAGACTTACGGCGCGTTGGTCGCGGGGGGAAGCGGCGTGAGCCGGTCGTTCAGTTTCACCGCGGGCGGCGCTTGCGGCGGCATGGTGACGGCGACCTTCCAGCTTCAGGACGGCACGGCGAATCTCGGGACGGCGGCTCAGACATTCAACCTGGGCGCGCTGTCGGCGACGACCAATTCGTTCACCAACGGAGCCGCCATTGCCATTCCGCTCAACGGAAACAAGGGCAAGGCCGGGCCTTATCCTTCGACGATCACCGTGGCCGGAATCACGGGGGCCGTTGGAAAAGTGACCGTCACGCTCCGCGGCATGGCGCACAGCTTTCCGGACGACGTTGACGTGCTGTTGGTCGGGCCAACGGGTCAGAGCGTGCTGCTGTGGTCGGACGTTGGCGGCGGAACTGTTTTGAGCGGCGTGACGGTGACGCTGGACGACGGCGCGGTCGCGGGGCTGCCGGACGCCGGTGTGATCACCTCGGGGAGCTATCAACCGACGGACTTTGATTCAGCCACGGACAATTTTCCTTCGCCGGCCCCGGCGGGTCCGTTCGGCGGATCACTCTCGGTATTCAGCGGACTGGATCCGAACGGCACGTGGTCGCTCTTCATCCAGGATGATCAAAACCAAGACACCGGCGATCTGTTGCAAGGGTGGCAGTTGACGATTGTAACGTCCAACGGGACCTGTTGCGGCGCGAGCCTGCCCGTGGCGGATCTGGCGGTGGGCCAGGTCGCTTCACCGGCTGCCTTGAACGCCGGAAGCAATGTCACGATCAGTGTGCAGGTCACCAATCTCGGCCCCGACGCGGCCAGTGGCGTGGCAGTGACGGACGTGCTGCCGGCGGGCTTGAGTTTCCTGACCGCGATGGCGAGCCAGGGATCATGCACCAACAACGGCGCAGTGGTTTCGTGCAACCTCGGCGCGATGCCCCTCGGCGCCACGGCTACGATCACGATCCAGGCCGCCGCAACGAGCGCCGGTCTGTGGACCAACACCGCCAGCGTCTCCGCGTCCTCGCTGGACTCCGTCAGCGCCAACAGCAGTGCCAGCTCGGTCATTTCCGTGAACTCGCCGCCAACGATTTCGGACATCGCCGACAGGACAACGAATGAGGATTTCCCGGTTGGCCCGCTCGACTTCACCATTGACGACGCCCAGACCCCCGCCGCGTCGCTGACCTTGAGCCTCGCCTCCTCGAATACGAACCTGGTGCCGGTGGCCAACATCGTCCTGGGCGGCGCCGACGCCAATCGCACGGTCACGGTCACGCCGGCGGCGAACGCATCCGGTAACGCCACCATCACGATCACGGTGGCCGACGGCCTGGCCAGCGCGAGCGATTCGTTTGTGTTGAGCGTGAGTCCGGTGAACGATCCGCCGGTGCTGTCGGTGGTCAGCAACCACACAATCGTCGAGGGCGGCACGCTGACCTTCACCAACTTCGCGAGTGACGTTGAATCTCCGCCCGAGATGCTGACGTTCAGCCTGGCCAACGCGCCTGGCAGTGCCACGATCAACCCAACCAACGGCGTGTTCACCTGGGCGACGCTCGAGGCGGACGGCCCGGGTACGAACGTCTTCGAGGTTGTTGCCAGCGACGACGGCTCGCCCGGTGCCAGCGCGACGCAGACCGTCACGGTCGTTGTGCTGGAAACCAACAGCGCGCCGGTGCTGGACCCGATTGCCGACCGGACCGTTCACGCCGGGACGTTCGTGACGCTCACGGCGACCGCGACGGACCCGGACCTTCCCGCCAACGCGTTGACTTTCTCGTTGGACGGTCTGCCGCCCGCCGGCGCCGGCATCAACGCGACCAACGGCACATTCACCTGGCCGACCAGCGACGCCGAAGTCAACACCACCAACAGTATCAGCGTGCGCGTTGCCGACGACGGCATCCCGGTCCTCGCCGACACGAAATCGTTTTCCGTCATGGTCGTTTCACGCCCGGTGATCGAAACGATCACGATCTCCAACGACATGGCCGCCGTCACCTGGAGCGCGATTGCCGGACAGACCTACCGTTTGCAGTTCACGGACGCCCTTGATGCGACCAACTGGCTTGACCTGCCGCCGGAGGTGATAGCTGTCGGGACGATGGCCACCAATTCACACGCGTTCGGAAGCGATCCGCACGGGTTTTATCGAGTGAGACTCGCGCCGTGAGCCAGAATTGACTGAGAAGTTCGATTTCCGGATTCAGACATTCCCGGTTCGGTCGGAGGACCGCAATCCGGGAGGCGAGGCAGGTTGCGACGATCTGCGCGATGGCGGCGCAACGGTTACTTCGCCAGAACTTTTTCCCGTTGGCGGATGATTGCGGCCAGTCCCCGCAGTGAACTGTTGACCACTTCGCTGCTCGGAAAGGCCTTGGCCACGTCGGACTCCAACACCACCACGTTTGCGCCTTGCGCAAAGCGGCGGGCGTATTTGCCGCGCACGCCGCGGGAGAAATCGTATTCTGACCGCATCGCGGGTTCGGCGGTTTTGTTAGCGGGCTTCTTCATACGTCAGGCGTTCTCTTTTGGTGGCGCGTCGCGCACTGATGACGCGGATATTATCACCTCGTTCCGTATGGACAACAACCAGCAATTTTCCCTGGTGCGAATGGCCGATGATGACGAACCGGTCCTCCGCTTGCGAATGAGCCGGGTCGGGAATGGTGAGGGACAGCGGATCACCAAACACCGTGGCGGCTTCCTCAAAGCTCACGTCGTGCCTGGCGAGATTTGATCGTGCCTTGCTTTCGTCCCATTCAAATCCCAAGGGCATTCCGCGATGGAATTTGATGCGACAACCAAAGTCAACTCCGGCGATCTTTCCCCGTTCGTGGTTGTGCGGAGACTTGCCCGCAGTTTCCTTCACTTCACGTTGTCCACCTGGATGCGTTTTAAGTCGCTGACGCCGAGTTCGAGGAGCGCGGCGTTTTGATACAATTCGAGATTGGGCCGGATATAGGGTGCTTTGCTGTTGCGGCGCAAGCGGTCGAGGTCTTTGATCGAGAGAACATCGAGCGCCACCGGGTCACGGCTGAAACGGAGCTGGTTGAGCACGCTCGAATAGTGCAGCAAGCCGCGCTGGCCGCCTTCATACTGGCAGACCAACGCGTCGGTGATGTTGAGCACGACCTTGTCGCCGACGGAGGCCAGGGCGTAAATCTCCGGCACGGCGCGCGAGAGCCGTGTGGCATCGGCCTCGAAACGCACCGTGTTGTCCACGCTGCCCATCGCCAGTCCGTAGAGATGGCCCGAGACGCCGGCGTCGTTGTGGTTGAGCAAGGGCGTGAGGCTGATGATCTTGGTGATTTCCTCGCTGACGAGTTTTGACACGAACGATTTCCGGCCAATGCCTTCCCCGGACTTGCCGAACTCCACGTCGCCCCAGACGAGATTGCCGATGAGGGCAGTGTCGTAGTAGTTGGTGAGATCGTAACCCGCCTGAATGCCGCCGGCCACGCGGATGCCCAAGCGGTCGGCCAGCGCGAAGAAGCCCGCCTCGCGGAGATCCATCTCGGATCGGTCCCAGACGATGATTTGCTTGGGCGGCAACCCGGAGCGGATGAGGTCGCCGGCAACGGCCCCGGCCACAGCGGGCCGCGTGCCGCTGTTCGCGCCCGGCAGAGAGAAGACCTTGATGCCCACGACGTCCTGGGTCGAAACCAGACTCAACCACGCCTCCCGAGCGGTGGGTTTCCCCGTGAGGTTGGTGATGGCGCGCAGGACCATGGCCTGGATTTTTTCGGGCCGCGGCTTGAAGGCGTCGGTGGCGTTGCGCTCCTGCACGACCACGACGCGGGCCTTCGGGGCGCCTTTGCCCGTCGAGAAGAGGTCCGCGCCGCGGCTCGGAACGACGCACGCCATCGCGAGCGCGATGGCGAGGCGCAGCGCGCGGCGCAGATTGCGGCCCGGTTCGAGTGGGTTTCTTGACACGTCGGAGCGCGAATGCTACCACCAGCCGCGATGCTCGCCAAAAAGAATCCGGCGCGGGGGAGCGCCATCGGTTGCCTGATGCTCGCGCTGCTGGCGGCTGGCTGCACTCCGCCCGGTCCGCAGGCGCTGCTGGATGGCAAGCGGTTGCTCGAAGCCGGGCATTGTGATCAAGCCGTTGAAAAACTGGAGGTCGCGACGCAATTGATGATGACGAACGCGCACGCGTGGAATTATCTCGGCCTGGCGCATCATCGCGCGGGCCAGCCGGCCAAGGCCGCGGCCGCGTATCAGAAGGCGCTGCGTTACAATCCTGATCTGGCCGAGGCGCACTTCAACCTCGGCACGCTCTGGTTCGAGCAGAACCGGCTCGATGCGGCAAAGTCCGAATTCACCACCTACACGCTTCAGCGGGGCGGACGGGCCGAAGGATTTCTGCGCCTGGGCACGGTGCAATTGCGATTGCGGGAAACCGGCGCGGCGGAAAAGAGTTTTCAGGAGGCGCTGCGGTTGAACACGCATCATCCCGAAGCGCTGAACGGACTCGGGTTGGTTCAATTACAGCGCAACCGCCCCCGCGAGGCGACCAATTACTTCGCCGCGGCGATCAAGCGGCAGCCCGGCTACCGCCCGGCACGGCTCAATCTCGCGACCGTGACCCATCAGCACCTCAACGACCGTCCGTCGGCATTGCGCCAGTACCGCGAGTATCTCGCGCTGACACCCCGGCCCGCGGACGCTGAAGCTGTTGGAGCGATTGTGAAGTCATTGGAACAAGGCGCCGCACCGCCGCCGCGTCCGGCAGTCACGAACGTGGTCGTTCAGTCCTCTCCACTCACGAACGCGGTCAAGCCGGCAACCGTCGCGACGTCTTCGCCACCAGCCCAGGCGAAAATCATTCCGCCTACCAACCCGCCAAAAGCCTTGGCCGTCGAGACATCCGACGTGCCGATCGTCAAGCTGCCACCCGAACCGGTCATCAAGACCACACCAGATGTTGTTCCAACGCAGACGAACCAGTCCCAGACCCCGGTAACCGCTCCGCCACCGACGAACGCGCTTCCAATCGCGGCGGCCCAAAGCGCGCCGCCCGCCAAGCGCGGCTTCTTCGACCGCATGAACCCAGTCAACCTGTTTCGCCGAGACACCAAGGCGGCACCCAAGCCAACGCCATTGCCAACCGATGTCGCGGTGACGAAATCAGGCACAGTCTCGCCATCGGTTGGCGATGGCGGCTCCGCTCCCTCCTCTGCGGCGGCGCCAGGAACCAAAAGCCCCGGCGCTTCCGGTTCCGCCGCCGAGTCTCCGCCGGTCTTCACGCGCTACACCTACCTTGCGCCCGCGAAGCCCGCCGCCGGAAATCGCGCGGACGCCGAACGGGCATTCGCCCAAGGTGTGCAGTCGCAGCGGGCCACCCGGCTGGCGGAGGCGGCACAATCTTTCCTTCAGGCCACTCGCTTGGACCCGGCGTATTTTGAAGCGCACTACAACCTTGCCTTGGTGGCCTTCGAAGCGCGCAACTATCGCCAGTCGCTTTCGGCTTGGGAGAATGCGCTGGCTATCCAGCCGAACTCGGCGGACGGGCGCTACAATTTTGCGCTCGCCCTCAAGGCGGCAAATCATCTGCTCGACGCGGCTGCGGAATTGGAGCGGTTGCTGGCGGCGACGCCCGCCGAGACCAGGGCGCATCTCATGTTGGGGAACTTGTACGCCGAACCGTTGCAGGACCCGGCCAGAGCTCGCGTGCATTACCAGAAGGTGCTGGACTTGGACCCGCGGCATCCACAAGCGACGGCGATCCGGTATTGGTTGGTCGCACATCCGCGTTGATCGTGGGGGCCGGGGTGATGAAGCTCACGGCAGTTGGTGGCACAGTAATGGCTGACAAAGCCCGTCCGTCCGGTAGGGTGTCCGCCGGCCGGAACAACCGAAAACACGCATGAAAAACAACGGATTGCCGTTCAACTGGTTTGACCTGGTGGTCGCCGTATTCTTGATCGCGGGCATATTGCGCGGCCGCAAACGCGGCATGTCCCAGGAAGTGGTCACCTTGCTGCAATGGTTCGCCATCCTGCTCTGTTGCGCGTTCTTCTACGAACCGGTCGGGCGGTGGCTGGCGGGCAGCACACCGATCAGCCTGTTGACGAGTTTCGTCATCGCCTACGTTGTGGTGGCGGCGCTGGTGAGCATCCTCTTTGTGGTCTTCAAACGGGTCGTGGGCGGCAAGCTGATCGGCAGCGACGCGTTCGGCAAGGGCGAGTATTACCTTGGGATGCCCGCCGGGATGTTGCGCTTCGCGTGCATCCTGCTGTGCGTCCTGGCCCTGCTCAACGCGCGCTTCTACTCGAAACAGGAGATCGAGAACTACCAGAAGTTTCAACAGGACGTTTACGGCAGCGAGTTTTTCCCCGGCCTGCAGGCCGTGCAGGCCAATGTGTTTGAGAATTCCCTCATCGGACCGCACATCAAGAAGAATCTCGCCTTCCTGCTCATCAGGCCCACGCCGCCGGGCGGCGGCAAGGATCTCAAACAAAAAGAGTGGGAGATGAGGTAGGTGTCAATGGGAACGCCCAACGTTCAACATCGAACATCCAATGCTCTGGCACTTCTCAGCGTCAGAGTTCGGCGTTGAGTGTTGAATGTTGGATGTTCAGCAAAGAGTTCACGCTTCCAGGTAATTTCCCCTAGACGCCCGGCAACGGTTCCGCCTTGATGGTCGCGATGCCGGGACTTTTTTCCGACTCCAGCCTCGAACGCGTCCGCGCGGCCAGCGACATCGTGGATGTCATCGGCTCTTACCTGCCGCTTAAACGCGCCGGCGCGAATTGGGTCGCGCTCTGCCCGTTCCACAAGGAGAAGACGCCGAGCTTCAACGTGAACCCGCAGCGGCAGATTTTTCACTGCTTCGGCTGTCACAAGGGCGGCGACGTTTTCCGCTTCGTTCAGGAGTTTGAGAGCATTGGCTTTGTGGACGCCGTGCGGCGGCTGGCCGAGCGCGCGAAGATTCCGCTCGAGTTCGAGCAGGGCACGGGCGAGCAACAGGCGCGTCATCTCAAGGACCAATTGCAGCAAATCCACGAACAGATCACGCAACGCTGGCAAAACTGCCTCACCAACGAAGCTCCCGGACAACTCGCGCGCGACTACCTCGCCAAGCGCGGTGTGACGGACGAGGCAGTGAAGTTGTTCCGGCTCGGCTGCGCGCCCGAACTTTGGGACGACACGGTGAACTGGGCAAAGAGCAAGGGTCACGAGTTGGCGGTGGTCGAAAAGGCCGGCTTGATCCTGCGCAAGAAAGGCGCGGAACATTACTACGACCGGTTTCGCGGGCGGCTCATCTTCCCGATCTGCGATGAACAGGGGCGCGTGATCGGTTTCAGCGGCCGCGTTCTGGCTGGAGACGAAAAGACGGCGAAATACGTGAACTCCCCCGAGACGCCCATCTTCACCAAGAGCAAGGTCTTCTTTGGCCTCGACAAATCGAAACGGGCCATTCTGGACGCGGGTTATGCCGTCGTTTGCGAAGGACAGATTGACTTGATCGCCTGCTTCATGGCCGGCGTGCAAAATGTTGTCGCACCACAGGGGACGGCGTTCACGGCGGACCACGCGCGCATCCTCAAGCGCTACGCGGACGAGGTGGTGCTCTGTTTCGATTCCGACACGGCGGGGCAGGACGCGGCGGTGCGCTCGCTCGATCATTTGCTTGCCTCTGGGCTGGCCGTGCGCGTGGCTGTCGTACCCGAACCACACGACCCGGACAGTTTCATCAAGACCGCCGGCGGCGGAGCGTTTCACAAATTGATCGAGGATGCGGAGGGGTTTTTCGACTACCTACTGGACCGGTTGTGCGCCACGAACGAGATCGCGACCGACAAGGGCCGGCTCGCCGTGTTGCGCGACATGGCCGCGGCCGTGCGCAAGACCGAGAACCAGGTGCTCGTGGACACCTACGCGCAGAAAACCGCGCTGCGGCTGGGCGTTCCGCCCGACGCCGCCCGCGCGGAGTTCCGCAAAATCCCCGCGGCGAGGACGGCGCCCGCCGGTGCGGAGGACGATGCGGAACCACCAACTGATGAAACAGCGCGGCCCTCGGCGCAGGAATTCTGGCTGCTCAAGCTGCTTCTGCGGCACGATGAACTCGCCGCCTGGGTGGCGTTGCACCTTGATCCGGCCTGGATTCAGCACGCCGCCGTCCGCCAACTGGTCGCGCGCCGGATTGCCGCCGTAGCGAATGAGACCTGGACCGGGCTGCCGGCGTTCCTCAAAGCGTGCGAGTCACCCGATTGGCAAAACCTCATAACCGAAGCCGTGGCGGAGAACCGGCCCATTCCGAATCCGGAGCAACAACTGGCCGACCTCGCCCTGCGGTTGCGCAACCAGCACCTGGACCGGCAGATCGCGGCCCTGACCCACCGCCTGAGCCAGCCCGGAGCGGGTGAAACCGAGCACATCGAACTGATGCGCGAGCAACAAACCCTGCGGCAGTTGAAACGACAGGCGCTCCTCAATTGTGCCAGAACTACGGAATGACCCCTTCACGATGCGCAGTTGGCACGGCAGGGCAACCCGCTACCGCCGTGCCGGATTTGTGTCAATAGTAAGGAGCGACCCCTTTAAGCGCCATTCAGGAGCGACCCCTTTACGTGCCCGAGGTTTCTAACCGTTTCAGAGAACGTACTGCATTGTATCGAACGTTCTCCTCCGGGTCGTCACAGGCGAGCTTGAGCAATCGTCCTGCCTTAGCGTCGCCATGACGGCACAATCGTTCAAGGGTTAGCATAATATTAGTTCGACACCCGCGATCACCTGCAGCGGCTGCTTCGTACACAAAACTCCGAATGGCTTGAGTCTCAAGCAGAGCTCGAGTTGGGACAAACTGTAAGACAAACGCGAAACTCGGATGGAAATTCGTCTTATTATCGAGTGCATGCCGACATGTCTCTTCGAGCACTTTCAACGCCTGCTGTTTCGTTTCCTGTGCACAGGGACAGCGCAATAAAACACCACAGGCGGACATCTTTTCCAAGAAAACTCGCGAATCGAGTGCGGCTTGCGCGAGTTGCACCTCCTCATCCGGTAAGCGCTCTCCATTCATCGATCGCCCCTCGATGTCCCATATTCTGAAATACGGACCGTTTGGCATATGACGATAATGCCTATTATCTATACGGCTGGGTATAGTCGAAAGACCTGCACTCCAGAGTTATTGGGTTAACAGGCTGTTCAAGAATAAAATCGGCACCTTGATCGCCAGTGCAGTGGTAAATACACATCCCCCTCTCAACGTCGTAGGTTTGTAGCTCGCAGTGGATTCTTTCCGGCGGCGGCAAATCGTCGTCGTCAGTGCAACTGGGTTGCGGGTTCGGCAGCGGCAATGGGTCAGACGAGGGCTCGGGGTAACGCAAAATGCTGATTCCCTCAATGACACTTGCCCCGACGTCTCCAACGTAAATCGCGATGCCGATTGGCCCCAGAAACCTGCCGAGCCACTTCGCAGTGGTACTTATGGTCACCTTCCCGGGTGATGTCGCAAGCTCCCCATCGGTATCAATAAGACCAGACGGGGCATTATTTACAAAGCGATAAAGGTTTATCCCGCCTCTTTCCAGAATTGGATCGCGGTTGAGCCACCTCTGCAGATTAGGATCATAGAACCGCCTGCCGTAGTAATACAGGCCGCTGTTGACGTGGAGTTCCTTGCTGGAAAACCGATAGACGTTCGCCAGCGCCAGGCTCCCGCTGTAGCTAATCGTTCGCCCAAACGGGTCATACCGGTAGCGCGCCGCCAACGCCTGGCTGCTGTTCACCAGATACGTCACGTTCCCGTTTCCGTCCGCGTGGTAAAAGTTGTGTGTGCTCCAGTTGCCCGCGCTGTAACCGTGCGAGCGGCCCAGCAAGCCACCAATCCCGCCCGCGCCCTCCAGACTCCCGCTCAAATCGTTCCCCCGCGTGTAAGCCACCGTCGGCGTGTTGCCGCTGTTGCGTTCCTGAATCACCCGCCAGCCGTCATAGAGGTAGCGCGTCTCGGATGACACGCTCCAGGCGCTGGCAACCACCCCATACTCCACCCGCTTGCGCAGTCGTCCCAGTCCGTCATACACAAACTCGGTCCGCAAGTCGTCATCCGAGGTCGGGTTGCCGTTCCCGTCGTAGTCGCCGTCATAGTAATACCAGTTCACCAGCCGGTTCTCGTCGTCGTAGCTGTATCCGTAGGGGGCCGCATCGCTATAGGTCAGGTTCCCGTTGGCGTCGTACGTCAGGGTGCCGGCGTTGTAGGCGTTGGTCAACTGGTTCTTCGAATCCACTTTGAACGTATTGAGGGTTACGTTGTTGGTCCGGTAATTCAGGTTCCAGGCGTCGTCGTAAGTGTAGCCGCGGTCTTCAGTCCCCGTCGCGCTGTCCGCCACTTTCAACTGGCCGATGGAATCGTAGGTGTAGCTGTACGTGCTGCCGGAACTGAAGACCTGCTGCGTGCGCTGGTGGCCGGCGTTGTAGCTGTATTCATGCGAGTTGAGCGTGCCGTTGGTGCTGGTCTTGAGCCAAGTGCCGGTCAGCCGGGCCACGCTGTCGTACGTGTTTGTGATGTAGCTGGTGTTGGGCAGGAGCAGTTGGGCGATGAGGGTTGAGGGTTGAGAGCGGTAGGTGTAAGCGAACGTGCCGGCTTGTGACGTGACGTTGGTCAGGCGCTTCATCGCGTCGTAGCCGAAGCCGTTGGTCCACGCGCCGGTCGGTTGCGCCAGACCCAAGGCCGTTCGCAAGCGGTTGTTGTAGCTGTTCGTCACGGTGTCGCTGCTCCACGGGCCGTCCTCGGTCCACAGTTGCCCGCCGGCGGCGTAACCATACGCGGTCGTCCCCACTGCGTCCACCATGTTGGTCACCCGGTTCAGCGCGTCATACTTGAACGAGACATCCGTGCTGACGGCGTAATCAATGTTCGTCCGATTGCCCACCAGGTCGTGTTTGTATTTCGTGTCGCCCTTGGCGGCGCTCCAGCGGTTGGTCAGGCGGCTGTCCGGGTCGTATTTGTAGCGCAGGATTTCCACCCCGGCCTGATCGAGCTTGTTGGTCACCCGGCCATACTCGTCGTAGTTCCAGCGTGTCGTCTGGGCCTTGCCGTCGGTGAGCGAGAGCAGATCGCCGGCGGCGTTGTTGGTGTAGCGGATGGTCTCGTTGTTCGCGTTGGTCTCGGCGGTCTTGCGCCCGGCCTCGTCGTAGCCGTAGTAATTGGTCCGGTCCAACTGGTTGGTGTAGGCGATCAATCCGCGCGCTGAATAACCGAATCGTTCCACGCCGCCGTCCGGTTGGGTCCGCGTGCGCAGGCGGCCCAGATCGTCGTAGGTGTTGGTCACCGTCACGCCGTTGGCGTCGGTCACTTGCGTTGCGCGGTCCAGGACATCGTAAACGATGGACTCCAAACTGCCGTAGGCGGTCGCCGAGTTGGTCCGCCGGCTGAGGTTGTCGTAGCTGAACGTCCGGCAACCCCACCCATCGCACGTGCTGGTCAGCCGGCCCAGCGCGTCAAACGTGTTGGTCACGGTGGCGTCGGGATGATAGACGCGCGTGCGGTTGCCCTGGTAGTCGTAGTCGAACTGCGTCACCAACTGGACGCTCGTGTTCCAGGCATTGGTCACCAAGGTCACGCCGCCGCAGGTGCAATAGCCGTAGCGCGTCACGGCGCCATTGGCGTTGGTCTCGGCGGTCAACCGCCGCACCGCGTCGTAACCGAAATACGCCCAGTGCCCCAGCCGGTCCTTGGTGGCTGTCAAGTCCAGGATGTTCAACCCGCCGCTGCCGTTCGGATAGGCCGTGGCGACGGTGTAGCGGTTGGACGTGGTCGTGCCGTCGGGATGCTTCGTGCCGGTCAGCCGGTTCAAGCCATCCCAATAATTCGTCACCACCAGCCCGCGCTCATCGGTCACGGTTTTCACGTTGCCGTCGCTGTATTAGGTGTAGCTGCGTGTGCGGTTGATCGGCTGGTCGGCGGTCTGTTGCAGGCGGCGGTTCGCGTTGTAGGTGTAACTGTTGGTCAGGCCGCTGGGCCGGATCACGTTGGTCAACTGGTGCGTCGTGCCGTCGTATTGAAACACCGTCTGCTGGCCGAGCGCGTCGTGATTGGTCGCCACCTGATGATACGCGTTGAAGTGGTTGCTCGAAACCCGCACGCCCAGCGCATTGGTCACCGCCAGCAGGTCCGTGCCGTTCGCCGCGTAGAGGAACGTGTTGGTGCGGAACTGCGCCGCCGGGCCCAGCGCCCATTTGTCCACGGCTCTGGTCGGATGGCCGTTGGTGAGGCGCTCGAAGTATTGATACGCCGTGCTGCCGTCGGGCATCACCCGCGCGATTACCGAGGGCGAGACCTGCGCTCCACATTCGTCGTTGGCCGGTTTGCCCGCGTAATCGTACCACGTCACCTGGCCCTCGGTGCCCCCGTCGGGACTGGGCGCCTGTTCCCACGACAGCGCGTTGGTGGCGTAGCTCCCCAGCCAGTGCCGGATGCGCGCCCGCTTGAACTCGGCCCAATCGAACGCGTCCAGCGCCGTGCCGGTGAAGGCCTCGAACTGCTGCGCATTCCAGTAAAAGCTGTTCCGGTTGCTCCGCGCGCCGGTGTCCAGCGTGCCCAGCGGCGTGTTGGTCGGAATCTGGGTGCCGGAAAACTCCGGCCAGTTCTCGGCGCCGGGGTAGGCGTTCATCTGCCCGTAAAACTCCTGCAACCCGTCCGCCCGCGTGATCCGCGCAATCCGGTCAAAGACCGAACTGCCGACGATCTCCGTCTCGAAAGTGGTCGTCCCGTAGGGCGTCACCAGGCTGCTCACTTCGCCCCAGTTCCCATACGCCAGACCGGAACTGATCCCCGCGGCGTCCGTCAGGTTCGTCAGTGAACCGTCGTCCGTCACGCCCGACGAGGTGTCATAGACGAACGACGCCGTAGCGCCGTACGGCGCGCTCACGCTGGTCACGTAACTCGGGAGCGTGGCGTTGTCGTAGTGCAATGTGAAACTGGTCCCGTCCGCCGCCGTGACGTTGGTGAGCAAAAATCCCGGCGTGTAGGTGAACGTGTTCGTGTTGCCTGCCGCGTCCGCCTGCCGCGACAGGTAGAACAACCCGCCGTAGGTCGGGTCCGAAGTGTCCTTCACCCCGTAACTCGTCAGCGCGCCGTCGGGATGATGCACCACTAGATTCGTCACCGTGCCGCCGTAGGAAACTTTTTCCAGGAAGAGCCGATGCCGGAAATTCATGGCGCTGTAAGTCGCCCCCGAGGCGAACGTGAACGTGGACCAGCCGCCCTGCGGCAACAGCAAATCCACCGTGTAACCGTCGGTGCTCAACTCGGCGAACGAGAGCCACGAACAACCCCATTGCCTCGAAGACCCGTCCACCGTGTTGCCAAACGTGGCGCCGTGCCACAACTCGTCGCTCACCTTGCCGGGCTGATGGCGCGGGTTGAACGCCAGTGCCAACGCCACGTCCGGACCGAGCGCGGCTTCGTAAGGAATCGGGAGGTCGGTGAGCCAGAGGCTGAGAAAAGGCTCGGAGACGGACCATTCCGGTGCGCCGGCTCTGCCAAAGTGCGGGCGATAACCGCAAGTTGCGCATGAAGTGATGACTTTGCCGCCTGAACCGCCAGCCGAAGTGTCGGAAGCTCCACCGGTCTCGTCGCCAGCCTTGATGTTGTCCACGTGCCCACCATGCCCGCCCGCACTCCCCGGCGGACATCCGCACTCGTTGCACGGCGAATCGTCGTGACCCCCGTTGCCGATCAACCGCCCGCGAAACCCCGCCGCCGTCCCCGCGTCCAGCGGCGTCGAATACAACGACGCGTCCGGCGCACCCGCCGCGTCGCTCACGATCACGCAGCCCGTCGCCTCCGCCGCCAGTTGCGACACCGTCACCCACTTCGGCCCCGCGTCCGCCGGATCGTACAAATCCAGGAAACCGCCGCGCCGCTCCCGTAACACCACAAAGTGCTCTCCGCGCAAATGCACGATGCACGTCACCGGGAAGTTTGTCAGATTGATCAACATCGCCGCGTGAACCTGCATTCCCGCCCCGCCCGCAATCGCCACCAGTTCCGCCGCGCTGAACCCGTTCGTCGTTGCCGTCTGCCGCAGAAGCTCCGCCGACTGGAACCCGCCCGGCTGCGTCAGCCGTCCCAGTTGATCGAGACATTGCAACCCGCACCGATACGCCGACGCCGGATGCCGCCGCACCCATCCGCGCAGTTCCATCGCCTCCGCCCAATGCGCGCCCAGCCGCCCGCCGACCTGGTGGCGCACCTGAGCTTCGAGCGCATCGAGATCGTCCAACCTTCCCGTGAGCGCCAGCAACCGCGCCAATCGGCCGCTCCCCTGCCGCACCATCGGAAACGCCCGCAGATCGCGCGACTCCCGCAACGCCGCCCACGCCAGCGCCGTTTGCTCCATCGCCTCCGAATAACCCGCCCGCCGCTGCGCCTGCCGCCCCAGCCACAGCCGCACCGATGGCGTCCACACTGAATTCGTGTGATCCGCGACGAACGCCGCCAACTCGCCGCACAACTCATCCGCAATCGCCGAGCGTTGCAACCCCGCCGACTCGCCCGGCGCCACCTGTTGCACCGCCGCCTGTGCCGCCGAGTAGATCGAACGCAACTCCTGCTCCTCCTGACCCATCGTTGACGACACAGCCACCGCCTTGAACGGCAGCGGCCCGGCCAACGACAAGCCGGGCAGCGCAAACATTCCAAGTGCGGTGATCAAGGTGAGGAAACGCGCGATGGTTTTCATAACTGGAATCGAGTGGAGAGTTGAGGGTTTGAACGAGGCGGAAGTCCGGCAGTTCCGCGGCCATCAGCCGCCATCGCCGTGGACTGCATGGAAAGAACGCGCAGGCGAAGCGCGTGAAGAATGGATTCGATCAGCGACCGGCGGAGGCATCGCCCGATCTGTGAGGCCGCAAAAAAAGCGCCAGGAAAAGTCAGACGGCAAGTGCAGCCGCTCGAGCGAAGTACAAGACGGCCCGCCACGAGATGTGAGCCTCCCCGTGTGTGGCAAGGCAGTCTTGAGGCGTGGCTGCCCGTCTCACGTCGAATCCCTCTTGCCGTATTTCGATTCATACTCCGGGAGCGAGAAATACAAAAACAAGAAGCTCGAACAGACGCTTACAACTCCGTGTGACGTGCCCATCAAACCACACTCTGCCTCACCTTGGCAAGGGGAAGTTGTTCACCGATCCGGAATTGCTCCGGCCGGACATCAAAGCGGAATGCTGTCTTGAGTGCTCACCGAGTGGCTGGCCTTGCCGTTCCGTCTCCAGATGCGATGATGCGCGCCGATGAAAACAATCCTTTCCGCCCTGGCCGGACTGGCTCTCACTGCGGCCCTGTTCGCTTCAGACCAAGTCCTCATTGTGGCCGACGAATTCCCGGCGATGGAACACGTCGCGGCCCGGCTCAAGGCCGAGGAAAACGTCACCAGCCGGGTCGTCTGGCAGACCAATCTGCCGCCGGAGCTCTCGGGGTTTTCGGCGGTGATGGTCTATATCCACAAGGCGTTGAGCGAACCGGCGGAAAAGGCGTTCATCGCCTACGCCCTGGCGGGCGGGAAACTGATCGTCCTGCATCACTCGATCAGCGCCGTCAAACGCAACAACAAGGAGTGGTTCAAGGTCCTCGGCGTGGCGTTGCCGGAAGGTGACGTGGGCGCCGGCGGCTACAAATGGATCGAAGGCGTCACGCAACGGGTCGTCAACCTCGCGCCGGGGCACTTCATCACCACACACAAGATTCGTTACCTGGAAGAAATCGGATTCCGGCCGGGTGGCGCTGCGGCGGAGACGCCGCTGCCCGGTTTCACGCTCACGAACTCCGAGGTTTATCTCAATCACATCCTCGACGGACCTCGCACACTGCTGCTCGGGTTCAAGTTCACGGACGACAAATCGGGAAAAACTTACGAGCAATCCCACTCCGGCTGGCTCAAACCGTCCGGGAAGGGCTGGATCATCTTCCTGCAACCGGGGCACAGTTTGCGCGACCTGGAGCATCCCGTGTTCGATCGCATCCTGCTCAATGCGCTGGTCTGGAAACCGTAGCGGTCCGGTTCGGGGTAGGACGGTCTAGCTGCACCACGAACATGAACCGCCGTGAGGGCCGTACGTTGCCCACGCAACTGAACCGCGTTTCCCAAAGAAAAAAGCCGCCCACAGCGGGCGGCTGGTACGGGCGCGACGGCTCACGCCGCCGCAGGCGCGGCCGGTGCGGGCGGTAAGGCGCCGGCGGCGCGGCTCTGCCTGACGGCAATCCGTTTGCGCTTCAGGTAGCGGAGCCGGCGTTGCCGCTTTTCGGCCTTGTTGTATTGCTTGCTCATATCAAGTCTTTACTTCGCTTCAGTGATGCGATTTCGTGTGCGGCAATATGGTGACTCGCCCGGGCCGATTCAACGCCAAACTGGCGTGGCTCGCGGTCCTCCTGGCGGCGGGCTGCTCGACCATCGGCGAGAAGCGCGACAAATCCGTCGCCGCCCTCCGCGTGCATCTCGAAGTGCCCGCCGACACCATGGGCCGCAGCGCGAAAGTGCCCATCTACCGCGCCCAACCCGTCATGTTCAACGTTGAGAACAATCCGTTTCTCCACGAGGGTTTCGTCCAGGAGGCCAAGGTGATCGAGGTCACGGGCGGGTTCGCTCTCCAAATCCAGTTCGATCATCGCGGGACGATGTTGCTCGAACAGTACTCAGCCAGAAACCCGGGCAAGCACTTCGCCGTCTGGGCGCAGTTCGGCAAGAAACCGCTCCATGACCGCTGGCTCGCCGCGCCCAAGGTGGGGCGGCGGATTCCCGACGGCCTCCTGGTCTTCACACCAGACGCGACGCGCGAGGAAACGGAGAAGATCGCCATCGGGTTGAACAACGTCGTGGGCAATACCCAGCCCAAGGCAAAGCCCGAGCCCAAGGAGAAATGATTCCGCGTCGCATGCTTGCAGTCGCGGTGTTGGCGGCCGTGTCCTCCCCGGTTATCCAATTCCCGGCCGCGGCGGCGTTCCAACTCCCCACCGACAACCACGCCTTGTTCGAGAAGGGGAAAGAGGAAAAGTTCTTCGCCGGCACGACGGGCCAGCCCTGGACAAGCGGCACGTTCGGCTGCGTGCGGAGCGATGGCCGGCAGATTCATGAGGGCCTGGACATTCGCTGTCTGAAACGAGATCGCCACGGCGAACCGCTCGATCCGGTCATGGCCACCGCCGACGGCACGGTGGCCTACGTCAACACCAAGCCCTCCCTCTCGAACTACGGCAAATACATCGTGCTGCGTCATCGGATTGACGGTATCGAAATCTATTCCACCTACGCGCACTTAAGCGAGCTCCGGCCCGGCGTGAAGTCCGGCCAGAGCGTCCAGGCCGGCGAAACCATCGCCACCATGGGCCGCACGGCGAACACGCGCGAGGGCATTTCCAAAGACCGGGCGCACCTGCACCTCGAATTGAACCTGTTTATCAACGACCGCTTCGCCGGCTGGTATCGCAAGACGTTTCCCGGCCAGCGCAACGACCACGGCGCGTGGAACGGGCAGAATCTCGTGGCCGTGGATCCGCGGCCGATCCTCATCGAGTCCCACGCGCAAGGTGAGAAGTTCAATCTGCTCCGGCTGATACAAAACCAGACCGAGCTTTGCCGCGTCCAGGTGCGCGCAACGGAATTCCCGTGGCTCAATCGTTACGGTGTACTGGTCAAAGCCAACTCAAGGACCAAGGGCGAACGCGTTGCGGGCTACGAAATCGCCATGAACTTCAACGCCATTGCCTTCGAGTTGATTCCGCGCACGCCGTCGGAAATGCGGGGCAGGGAACAATTCGTGTTGCTCTCGGTCAATGAAGCGGAGCAACGCAAGAATCCCTGCCGCCGACTGGTCGCGCAGCGCGGTGGCCGGTGGGAACTCACGAGCCACGGATTGAACGCGCTCGAGCTGTTGACGTATTGACGAGCGATGCAGGTGGCGTAGTGGGGCAGTCGTCCCGGCTGTCAGAGTCCCGGCGACCATCCGGTTGGCGGGTCCTGCAGGCGGGACGCCCGCCAGGACAACCCCAGCCTGGACGGCTGCGCCACTCTCTTCATGGCGACCGAAAACATTTGTCTCGCAACTGCGCCGCGCTGGGTTTACTGTGCCGCCGTTCCGCTATGGCCACCACCGCCATTAAGAAACCTGTCCGCCGTGAGCGTGTCGCGCCGGCTGCTTTCACACTCATCGAACTCCTGGTCGTCATTGCCATCATCGCCATCCTGGCCGCGTTGCTCCTGCCCGCGTTGAGCGGCGCCAAAGTCAGGGCGCACACCGTCGCCTGCCTCAGCAACCTCAAGCAACTTCAGACCTGCTGGCACCTTTACGCCGTGGATTTCAACGACCTTGTGCCGCCGAACAACTCCGTGGCCGACATCAATTCCGGGGCCACCCTCGCGAACGCGGCCTCCTGGTGCACGAATTACGCGCGCTACGACAAGGACCCGATCACCATCGAGTCGGGCGTGCTCTTCGCCTACAACCGATCCTTGGGCATCTACCGCTGCCCGGCGGACCGTTCGACCATTGAGAAGACCGACGGGACGAAACTCCCCGAGCCGCGCCTGCGCAGTTACAACATGAGCCAGTCCGTCAATGGCTGGCCGGAAGGCTCTCCCAATCTCGCGCCCTACCTGCCCTCCTACCGCAAATCCGCCGACATCCGCAAACCACCGCCGTCCAAGCTGATCGTCTTTCTGGACGTGCATGAGGACTCCATCTACGACTGTCTCTTCGGCATTCCGACCCAGCAATTCTGGGGCAACGCGACGAGTTGGTGGGACATTCCCGCCAACCGCCACAGCCAGGGCAGCGACTTCTCCTTCGCGGACGGCCACGCCGAGCGTTGGAAGTGGCGCGTCCCGAAAGTTGTGAGAGTGATCTTCGCCCCGCAACCCGTTCCGCCCGAGGAAATGCCCGATTACCAGCGAGTGCAGGAGGGTTTCCGTCAGCGGTGGGATTGACCTGCTTCCCGCGGAGTGGCCGCCGAAGTCTGATGTTTGAGGTTGGTTGGTGGATGTTCGCGGCGAAGCTTCCCCGGCGCTTACCTCAAAGCTTCTTGGGGACGCTACAGCATTTTTCGGAATTCGGCGGCAAAAATGTTTTGACACTGTTGAGCAGAGTGTTTTGATGGCGGCGGAGCTTGAATTCGCGGCTCTTCACCATCAGAACGAAACGCTTCCTCATTGTCGGAGCGACTCTCTTTGCCCTGCTGAAAGTTCAGGCACAACCATCAGGCGCAGACGGTGCCTGGAGCAATTTTGACCAGCGGCGGCTGCAAGCGACGAGTCGGACCGTGGCTGACGCCACATGTGAGGCCGCCGTTGCCGAACTGAAAGCGCGGATTCCGGGTGTCCAAGTGGATTTCGACGACCTGCTTGCGACGCCGAAGTTCATCCGATCCTCGTCCAGATTCCTGACCGAGCCTGAGCCGGACCCGGAGGACTGGCCGCCGTTGCCGCCGGGATTTCCTGATCCTCCCAAGCCCGACAAATCGGACTCCAACCGGGCGCTCAAACGATTCATCAATGAGAACGCCAGCTTGTTCGGCCATGATGCGAGCGTGCTGGCCGGCGCTCGTGTGACCCGCGAGTTTGTGACCCCGCGCAACCGGCTCCGCACTGTGGTCTGGCAGCAGCACGTCGGCGGCATCCCGGTTTTTGAGGCGATCTTAATGGCCCACTTTTCTCCGGGCGACACACTCGTTTCCCTCGCCAGTCAGTTTCTACCAAACCCGAGTGCCGCGGCGAGCAGCACTACAGTCTCGATTTCGGCAGCCGAGGCGGTCACGCTGGCAGCGCGGAACATCGGCGAGGAGAATGCGGACTTGTCGTCCTTTACCGCCAAAGAAGCGGCGCAAGGAGACGAGTTGCGACAGAAATTCACGGGCGAACCCATCGCCGGCGAGGCGGAAGCCTCCCTGGTCTGGCTGCCGATGGACCGTTCCACGATGAAACTCTGCTGGCGGGTCGTGTTGACTGGGAAGACCAGCGGCAAGCTCTTCCAGGTCTTGATTGACGCGGGAAACGGTGCCGCGCTGGTCCGCCATTGCTGGACAAGCAGTGCCGTTGAGGCAACTTATCTCGTGTTTGATCAAGACAGTGCGGCGCCGATGCTGCCGGGGTTGTCCAGTCCGGGCACCAACCAGGCAGCGGTCGTTTCGCAGACGAACATCACCTTCACCGCCCACTCGACGAACGCCTCGCCCGCCGGTTGGGTCAACACCAATGCCGCGATCTTTGGACTGACCAACACGACATTCGGCAACAACGTGGACGCTCACCTGGACCTGACGAACGGTTCACCCGCCTACGGCGGAAGCGTGGACCCTCCACGCCCCGCCGGAGTCCTGACCAACGGGAGAGTGGAGTTTTCCGGCGCGGCGTTCACGGCGGACCTGAGCCAGTCCCCGACCAATTCCGCCAACCGGACGGCCGCGGTCGTCAACGCGTTCTATTGGTGCAACTGGATGCACGATGTGTTGTACGACCTGGGGTTCACGGAAGCGGCCGGCAATTTCCAATACGACAACTTGGGGCGTGGCGGCACGAACAGCGTGGCTGGCGATCCTTTGCAATTAGACTTGCAGGATAGTGGTAACCCGAACAATGCGAAAACAACCACAACACCCCAGGATGGAAGCCCTGGCCGCATGGAGGTTGGGCTTTTCAATGGACCAACGCCATTACGGGACGCCTCCTTCGATACAACGATCATCGTGCATGAATACACGCATTTGCTTTCAGCTCGGTTGGTAGGTGCTGGAGCGGGCATTAGTGCCTACCAGAGTCTGGGACTAGGGGAAGGCTGGTCAGACTTCTTCGCTGACGCGTTCTTGAGCGGACCCACGAATGATCCGGGCGGCACCTATCAGTTCGCGGCGTATGCTGGCTACCAATTGTTTGGCATTTTGAACCAGAATTATTACTTCGGCGTGCGGCCCTATCCCTGCACCACCGACTTGACCAAAAATCCTCAGGTCTTTGGAGATATTCTTCTCGATCCAACAGAGGATCCTCATCCTGGTGTCCCAGTCAGTCCCCTCATGGCCCCCAATGGGTCGTACCTTTTTAATCAAATTCACGCGCTCGGCGGGTTTTGGTGCGTGGCGTTGTGGGATGCGCGTGCGAACTTGATCTCCAAGCTCGGATACACGAATGGAAACCGGCTCATGCTCAAACTGACGATGGACGCCATGAAACTTGGTCCGGCCAACCCGAATTTCCTCGAGAGCCGGAATGCGATTCTGTTGGCGGATGAGATTAATACAGGTGGACAAAACGCTCTTGAGCTTTGGGCCGCGTTCGCCAAGCGGGGCATGGGCTATGCCGCCACCAACGGTCCTAGTGTTGTGTAACAGACGTGGCTTTACAATGGCCTACTTTTTCCAAAATCTCATCGACCCGCTTCGTCCAGACAAAAGGCGTGGGATTCTGGTTGTTGATTCGGATGTACTCCTCGATGATCG
>Ga0247727_10001039_pt1 | contig 67604 bp, 63 predicted proteins | sample WisWelCaveWW1625_FD_202498 | JGI IMG/M metagenome (GOLD analysis project Ga0247727, IMG submission 202498) | Biofilm microbial communities from Wishing Well Cave, Virginia, United States - WW16-25 | ecosystem: Environmental > Aquatic > Deep subsurface > Groundwater > Cave microbial mat | place... | reverse complement strand
TTTGAACTGCAAGAGCCAGTACAGAAACTCTTGCCCGAATTCTCCCGAAACCGTAAACGATGTCGTGAGCATTTGCCCGGTTAGAAATCGAGCCAAAATGTGTAAACGATGTCGTGAGCATTGACAACTAGCCGATAACCAAAGTTAGAGGCGCCAATATTACTGCGTAATCCCATTAGCGCGATTTTGGCGATGGGCGCAATGTTCCTGGAATCGAATACAGGAAACTGAAGAGGAAACCAAATCATGAATATCTCCGCACTTGATGAAAATGGAAAGCCAGTTGACTGGTGGTTTGTGTACAAGGTTCCGAAACTCGCCAAGGACGCGAGCAGCACCAGCGCCACCGGATACGAGTACGTCTACTACGACTCTGGTATCGGTAAGGTCATCCAATCGCCTAACTTGCTGAAAGACGGCAAGGGCGCGCTTGACCTGACGCTCGATTCCGTGTTCGACAAGCCCGACGCCACCACCGGCTGGATTCTCTACAACGACGAGATGCCCGCGGATGCGAAGCGCAAGGACAGCAGTAGCTTCGGCCACACCAAGGGTGTGATCGCCTTTGACACCGCCTCGAAGACCGCGCTCTGGCTGCTGCACTCGTGGCCCAAGTACGCGGATCCGCACGCCTCCGAGATGCCCACGCCGATTTACGGGCAAACGTTCCTGTGCATATCGCTCGATATGGCTACCGCCAGCACGATCGCGGCGCAGATGGGAAACCACCAGGAGCCGCAGGTGTATTTGCCGCGCGTCCCGGCGACGCTCAGCAAGAGCGATCCGCTCTACCTGCTCACGCAGCCCCTCGACCCGAATGCAGCCGGCGACGCCGACGTCATCGAGTGCAAGTCGCGCGGCGGACTGGCGTTCAAGGTGATCGCCAAGAACCGGAAATGGAACAAGGATTTCTGGAACGATCTGGTAGGGCCGACGCTCAAGGCCGACATGCGCGACGAGACATGGATTCGCGGCAAGATCCCGCCCCTGCTGGATAGCGACGGTATTCACAAGACCTTCGACGTCAGTTTCATCGACTTCAGGCCGCTCGGCGTGCCGTGGGCCTGGCCGGAAACCCACGATCACGCCAAGTGGGGCATCGCCGTCGACTCCGACTGGGTGTGCGTCGGCGACATCAACCGCATGATCTCCCAGGAGAAACGCGGCGGCGGAACGATCGCATTTCAGGACCCGAAACTGTGGGCTGCCTTGTCGAAAACCGACCTTACAGTATTTCCACCCGGGCACACAGGGGCGGCTACGAAGAAGGTGATCAAGGCGACGCACGCGACGACCTACGAGCCTCTCTCCAAGGCCGCGGCGCGCAAGTCGGCCGCCAAGAAAAAGGCAGCGCGCAAGCCAGCCGCCAAGAAAACTACAGCACGGAAGCACGCGGCTAAGACGGGCAAGGCCAAGCGTCGCTGAGACACGGCAGGGCTGGCGGCGAAACGTGGCCAGCCCTGTCGCGGACCTGCGAACCGGCCCCTCGAATCACTTCACATCTGGAGGATCATGAACCAAAAACTGAAGCCCAATATCGAAAAGCTGCAGAACACGATCAAGCATGTGGTCGTGTTGATGCTTGAGAACCGATCCTTCGACAACCTGTTAGGTTGGCTTTATGCCGATGAAAGGCCCCCCGACGGCCAGCATTTCGAGGGGCTGACACCCGACCTGTGGAACCCGCTGGACAATCTCGACGCGGATGGCATCCCGTTCACCGAGAAAGTGCCGGTCGAGAAAAATGGAGAGATGAAAAAGCGATACGGCAAGCAGATTCCGAACCCCGTGAATTTCACCCTGCCGAATCCGGATCCGGGAGAGGGATTCAAGGACACCAATCACCAGTTGTTTCAGCAATACGATGTGCCGCTGCAGTACCCGCCCCCTCCTGTGAACATGGGCTTCGTCCAGAACTACCAGAACGCGATGCTCTATGGAACTTACAGCTTCGGCGACGAGCCGGGCAATCCGCGCTCGATCATGAAGTGCTACACCCCTCAACAGACACCGGTGCTCAGCGAGCTGGCACGCAGTTTCGCCGTCTGCGATCACTATCATTGCTCGGTCCCGAGCCAGACCATCCCGAATCGGGATTTCATCCACGCAGCCACTTCCACAGGCCATGTCAATAATGATCCCGACGAGCAATGCGATGCGAGAACCATCTTCAATCAGATCCAGGACGCCATCGGCAAGGAGGGAAGAAAGGATTTGAGCTGGGGGATTTTTGGCAACAACCTGTTTTCAGTCGGGAAGGAGAAGGACCGGGCCGGAAAATTCGGCAAGGATCATTTTTCGCTCACCCGGCTCATTATGACGCAGTTGCACGATGCTAATTTCAACGAGAATTTCGGCACGCTGGACGATTTCGATGCGAAATGCAAGAGCGGGGATTTGCCGAGCTACGCGTTCCTGGAGCCAAACTATGGCGGCCCTGGTCAGAACGACCAGCATCCGCCGTGTGACATCCGGACGGGCGAAAAGCTCATCGCCGACATCTACAACATGGTGAAAACGTCGCCGGCGTTCGAGAGCATCCTGCTTGTCATCACCTATGACGAACATGGCGGCTGTTACGACCACTTTCCGCCTCCCGGTGGCGCGAAGAACCCGGATCCCCTCAACAAGCCCGGTCAGGACGATTTCCTGTTCAACCGCTTCGGTGTGCGCGTACCCTGCGTGGTGGTCAATCCCTATATCAAGAAAGGGCTCATCGCCAGGCCGGAGGGCTTTACTCCCTTCGACCATACTTCCGTCATTAAGACCGTACAGAATTGCTTCAAGCTTACAGGCAGCCTCACTGAAAGGGACAAGGCGGCCCCGGATTTTTCGTGCTTGCTCAACTTGGATGGGCCCCGCAAGGACGATATTCCGGCTGTGAAACCCTTGAAGTGGGACGTCAAGGCCGGTCTTGCATCTTTGAACGATCTGCATCGGTTGATTGGCAAGGTTCTCGGGGACGTGACCGGCAAACCTGTGCCCGAATCAGGCGACCTCATGGAATTCATACAGCAGACCTACAGCGAGCGGTTTGGCAACGCTTCGCCAGAGGGACGGCGGGCAAATCCTGACCCGCGCGCGTCTGCGCGGTGAGCAGAGGAATTGTAGAAGCCTAAGAACCAATGGCTGTGGCAATATGACCATGTTTAGCAACGCGTCCGCGGCCGCGCTCTTTGCCCTGCGTCATAGCAGGGCCATGCTGGACAATCCGCCCGTTTAGCACCGCCGGACTGACTCCCTGCCTCACCTCCGAATTACAAATTCTTGTAGCGAAACTGCCCCAAAAGTAGATTGGTTTGTGTCTATCGCCGCGCCGAGATGATGTATAAGATAAGAATGTAAGTTCATAACACCGCATGTCTGCGGTTGTGTGAAAGATGTATTTTGCGTTTTAGGCTGAGATGGTCAATTAAGTACACAGTTCGGCACCAGCCAGCGAGCCAGTAGTCCATTAGAAGATCAGAAAAAAGGAGTTATCCATGTCAACACCGTTCAGCGAAAAAAAGTTCACCTTCACCCAGCCTGACGGGACCGAATTGTGGGTCAAAGGATGGGGCAATCAGCGCCACGCCGTCTTTGAGTGCCTCAACGGCTACACCATCGTCAAAGACCCGATCACAGGCTTCTACGTGTATGCTGACCTCAGTTCTGACGGCGAGGCAACGCACCTTGTGCAATCTGATGAAGCACTCTCGGCAATTGCCAATAAATATGGAACATCGGTGGACAAGATTGTAGAAGCCAACACACATAAATTCCGCCAGCCGGGTCACAAAATAACAAGAGATTGGATTGAAGCCGGATGGGTATTGAACATACCCGACTAATGTAATCGAGGGTGATCGGAGATCGCCCTCTTTTTTTCTACAAAAACGCCCTCTTGTTGGATCGGCTGGCGACAAATACGCGGCATGACCCAGGCTTCTTGCAAGACCACGATCAACATACCGGCTGACGCCATCTGGCAGGTGATCAGCGACTTCGGCGCGGCCGGCCAGTACCTCACCGGGGTCGTCAACTGCACGGTTGAAGGCGCGGGAGTCGGCGCATTGCGCACGCTGACCAGCGCCGACGGAAGTACGGTCGTCGAGCGCCTGGAAGTGTTGGATGAAGACACCCACCGGCTCAGCTACGCCCTGCTGACCGACACGCCCTTTCTCAATTGCCTAACGACCATGGCGTTGCGTGACCTGTCTCCAAGCCAGGCCGAACTGGAATGGTCAGCAACCTTTGAAGCCGATGGGATCCCGGCGATTGAAGCCGAGCAGATGCTGGAAGGCGCATTGTCAGCAAATTGCCTGGCGCTGAAGCTGTTCATGGAGCGTTGAGCCATGAACCCAAGTTCACGAAGCAACCATCGGAGCCAACGTCCTGCCAACAAATCTATCAGCAGGCTGTCGTTTACAATCGCGTTTGGGGCTGCGTCCCGCGGCCGATTCCGAACCGTGCGCGAATCAACCGCCGCGCTTCTGCACCGCCCGCAGTGACAAAAACTCAAACGCCAAATTGGCCGCCAGCAGGGCGGTGATGTCGCCGTGATCGTAGGGCGGACTGACTTCCACCAGATCGAAACCAACTAAATTCAATCCTTTGAGACCGCGCACGAGTTGCAAGAGTTCGCGGCTGGTGAAGCCGCCTACTTCAGGAGTGCCGGTTCCGGGCGCAAAGGCCGGGTCGGCGGCGTCAATGTCCAGCGAGACGTAAGTGGGGCCGCTGGCTGTTTCGTGGATGGCTTTTATCACCGCCGGGGCGCCCATCTCGGCGGCCTCATCCATCGTGATCACGCGCGCGCCCAGGTCTCTGGCCGTTTGCCAATCGCCGATGCCGCTGGTGGAGCCGCGCAGGCCAACTTGAATGTAGCCGCCAGGCTTGATCAGCTTCTCTTCCAGCGCCCGGCGGTAAGGTGTGCCGTGGCTATAGCGTTGCTCCGGGCCAAATTCGTGATCCCAGGTGTCGGGATGTGAATCAAAGTGCACCACCGAGAGCGGGCCGAACTTTTTGGCGTGGGCGCGCAGGAGCGGCAGGCTGATGGAGTGATCGCCGCCCAGGGCCACGACGGTGACACCCGAGTCCAGAATCGCGCTCACTTCTTTCTCGATGTTGATGTAGGTGTCCACGATAGAGGGCGGGATCACGTATACGTCGCCGTAGTCCACCAGATTCAACACGTCCAACGGGCGAACGGCGAGCGGGTTGTTGTAGCCCCACAGCATGAGCGAAGCCTCGCGGATTTTGCGCGGACCGAAGCGCGCGCCGCTTCGGTACGACGTGCCGCTGTCGAAGGGGACGCCGACAACGGCGACATCCACGCCCGCCAGGTCGCGGGTGGCCGGGCGGCGCATGAATGACGCAATTCCGGCCAGAGGTTCCTGATCACTGCCAAAGGCGGAAGCAATAGAGTTCGACATGAGTCACCTGTTTGCGTTGGAGATGGGGCAAGTGTAGACGGAACCGGCTCCTTTGGCAAAGCACAAACCACTCAGGGTTTCGCAGACACTTGGTAACTTTTCGTTCAGTTCTTGACTTAGCCTGAAAATTGGCGTAATATCTCGTTTAACGATATGTCGTAAGACGACATATAGAGGAGAACTATGGCCGACTCAATCGATATTCAATCTAACCTGCCACTCACCGAGGCGACTTTCTTCATTTTGCTCAGCCTGGCGCCGGAACCCAGGCATGGCTATGCCATCATGAAAGATGTGCAAACCTTGAGTGAGGGCCGCATCCTGCTGAGCACCAGCACGCTCTACAGCGCGCTCAAGCGCCTGCTTGAGCAGAGGTGGATTAAGCGCGTGGAGGACCCTGCCGAAAACGGAACGGCCCGCGAGCGCAAAGCTTACGCTCTGACCGAGCAAGGGCGGCGCATCCTCAAGGCTGAACTTGCCCGCCTGAAGAAATTGGTCAGCACGGCTCAACTGCGCGCGGTGGAGGATCAGGCATGAGCGTTATCGTTTGGGTTTATACCTTGCTGTTACGGCTGTATCCGCCCCGCTTCCGGGCCGAGTTTGAAGCGGAGATGCAATCCGTCCTGGCGGCGGAAATGGCCGGGGCGGCCAAACGTGGAATGGCAGCGGTGGCAGGAGTGTGTTGGCGTGAACTGCGCGACGCGCCGGTCGCCATCATCCGTGAATACTGGAACGAAAGGAGTCTTGTGATGAACACTCAATCTCTGGAGCGCGCTTCGTGGTGGGGAGTGCTGGCCACGCTCGTGGCCTTCCCGTTAGCGGCGATCCCGCGACGGGAAGAACTGCCCCAGATTGTGCAGTTCGCCGCCTTTTACGGCTTGTTCGGTTTGACGATTGTCCTGCTGATGATCGGCGTGGTCAAAGGCCTGCCAGTGTGGTCTTTGCCCTCCGCCGGATTATTCCTGGCCGTCTTCACCTTTTGGCTTGGCTTTCAAGACCTGCGCAAATTCACCTCGTGGGTCGTCTCTACAGGCCCGGGCAAGTATTTCGTATGGTTGTACCTGCCATACCATCCTATCTCTCAGATTATCAATTCCGGCAGTTTATGGCTCACCCTGCTGGCAGTGTTAATCACGTTGACAGCCGCCGCCGCAATCCTGCCGCCTCTGCGCTCGCTCTACCGACGCTTTCGGCGCGACTGGACGTTGCTCTCGTTCATCGTATATGGAGCATCGCCGATCAGCCTTTTCCTGACCTTCGACGAATATAAACACGAAGGGCTTTATGCCGCGGCCAGCGTTCTGCTTCTGGCAGTGGGCGCGTGGCTTTACCTGTGGAGCACCTTTCGCTGGCAACGTTGGCTGGTGCTGTTCACAGCTTTTACAATGGCAATGGCTACTGTCGCTGCCGGCAAATGGTTGATTCTTCCTGTCCAGGATTGGCCAGGGTTGCAAGGCAAGCCCATACCCGAGGTCAGATACTGGTTCGAGGTGTTGCCCACAATGGTCGAGTGGGGGTGGATCATGATCGTGATGGCCGCGCCTGCTTTGTTGATGTTGTTGCCTCGCCCGAGGCAGGTGAGCGATTCGCCGTGAGCGCCATCACCCAGTTTGTCGTCCGTCTTTACGCCCTGCTCCTGCGACTATATCCGCGCCGCTTCCACGAGGAGTTCGCGGGCGAGATGCAGGCCGTCTTCTCAGAGGCGATTAACGAGGCGGCCAGGCGAGGCCGCCCCTCACTGGCAACCACATTCCTGTGCGAAGTGTGGGACTTGCCGGGCAACGCACTGAGAGAGCATTGGTCTCAACAGGAGGAACCAGCGATGAGCACTGCGATGAACTTCGATGACTCGACCGCCGGGCCGATGTTTGATCATCAACCGGGCACGTGGAAAGATGCCGCCCTCGCCGGACTGCCGCATTTGCTCGTGGTGGTGCTGGCGTTGCTACCGCTCGGCACGTTTAAAAATGGATCGACAGTCTATCCGGTGTGGTTGTTTATCCTGCCCTGTTTCATAACGGCGGCGCTGGCGCTGGCCTGGCGGTGCGGTTGGCCGCGTTGGGCGGCCAGTTGGTATGTGTATGTGGGAATAGTAGTGATCCTGTTGCCTCAAATAGCCCTTTTCGCCGTCCCGTTGATTATCGCCGGTTGGCTTTATTGGATCACACGGCGGGATCGGATCAAGGGCTTGTTGACAGCCACGCCGCTGATGTTGCTGTTCTGGTCTCCCGTCCTTGAGTTTGTGGAGCCGGCGATCCATAACTCGATCCAGTTGGGGATGGTATTGCTCGCCGGCGTTATGGCCATGGCCATCGTCCGCTTGAATAATGTGCGGATCGGGCTGTGGCTGGCCCTCGACGCGAGTCTGCTCACCGGCCTGCTCGCGGCTTACGCTCGAACCTACTGGCACTACCTGCCGCCCGAATACTCCGAGCCGCCCACCCTGGCGGCATTGGCCGGGCGTTTCGCGCCGCAACTGTTGGTGGGTTCCGCGCTGGTGATCGGGCCGTTGCTGTTCTGGGGGTTGTGGCGGATCGGCCAGCGCAGTGGGCGAGTGGGAATGTTGGGTTATCGGCTGGCGCTTGGAGGGCTGGTGCTCAACCTGTTCGGCAACCTGGGCTACTACCTGGGCTACTTCTGGCAGATCATCACAAACATCGGGCCTGGCACGCTGTGGTTCAACATGGTCGTCTACCTGGGCTTGTTCCTGTGTCTCGCCGGTGCCCTATGGCTGGGTGTTGCGGCGCGGCGCAGTAAAGTGCCGCTTGACCTGGCCTCACTCGCCTTGCTCGTTCTTATCCCTTCGGCCCTGCCGCTGATGTGGATGTTGCTGCTGCCGATATGGTTTGGATTCCGCATCCTCCCGGCAGGCCTTTCGTTCGCCTTATACGATCTCGGCGACATTTACAAATATGAGGTCTACGCCGTTGGTTTGGTATGGTTGCTGTTGAGCGGTTGGTTAGTCACTCGCCTCAGCGCCGTGCGACATGCGTAGGAATCGGCATAAACGCCTTGCGGCACGCCGTCAGCCGGGCAATGGAGGAAACGTAAATGGACAATGGCCTCAACCTAACCGCCGCAATTAGTGCGGCGATGGCGCTCGGCCTTTTTGTCACGATTCGACGAGATTGGATCCCGAGAGGCATGTTTAGAGCTCTGGCTGATATAGCGATCTTGATCGCTATACTGATTGTGATGGGTGTGTTCATCAATTCATTTCGGGGATGATAAGCGTGGAGCCTGGCTTCCTTATTCGTCTGTACGCCGCCCTGTTGAGGTTATACCCGCAATCTTTCCGCGTCGAGTTTGCAGACGAGATGCAATCTGTTTTTGCAGAAACGGTCGCCGATGCGGCGCAGAGGGATGCCGCCTCGCTGATAAAAGTATGTTTGCGAGAGATAAAGGATTTACCTATGAGCCTTCTAAACGAACACTGGCGCGCTTTGAAGATGAGGGGGTTCGGTGTGGATGAAAAGATATTGCCCGGCTCCTGGTGGGCGGCCATATTAGCCGGATTGCCGCATCTGTTGTATGCGCTGATGATTTACGCGCCGGTGATGATCTACGAACTGCGGACCTACGGTTGGGATGAGATCATCGCGCCGCTTCGCCACTCGGAGCGTTGGGGCTACGCTTACCCAGTGCAATTGATTCCGGCCTTTTGGTCACTGGTGGCGATCCTGTCGGCGGTTGGGTTGTGGCGCGGCGCGCCCCGCTGGTCGGCAAGCTGGCTGGGCTACGGATTATCCGGGACGTGGGGCGCTGTCATCCAATTCAACTCCCCCGACTTTTCCCTGATCGGAGTCGCGATGATCCTCGGGTGGCTGGTGCTGATGGTTGGAGGCCTATTCTGGCTGAGTCGGCGTGACCTGCTGACTGGATTGCTGGTGGTGCTGCCTCTGGCGCCGATGGGGTTGTGGCTATTTACAATGGAAGTCGTGATCACCGATCTGGAAGGCCTGCTCTACGTTCCGGCCGGTCTGTTGATCGGGTTGGCCGCCGCCCTGGCCGTCCGGCGCGGAAGCTTCTGGTTCGGGCTATGGGCAGTGGCAGGGGTGATTGTGGTGCTGAGCCTGCCGATCAACTACAGCGCGGCCTATTATCCCAGTCCAACCTTTCCAACTGCCGCCAACCCCCTAAACGTGGCGCTTTCCCCATTAGGAGATCTGTTTTCTTTTACCCTCTGTAGCGCGCCGCTGTGGCTGTTGCTCCTGTGGCGAATTGGCCGGCAATTGCGTTTGGGGCCTCGGGGCTGATGAGCTTGTTGAGTCGGAGATACAAGCCGTCTTTCTTGCTGGTGTAGTTGCCGCGCCCGAAGCTGGTGAGCCATTCGCCGTGAGAGACTCTAAACATCGGACGCAACCCCGAGCGTTTCTACTGGCCCTGATCATGAGCGCGAGCTTGCTAAACTCGTGCTGGGGAGTCCTCTTCAATTCTCCCCCGAAAACGAGAGCCGTGGCCCTGGCCGACCTGGACGGCGACGGCGACCTGGATGCCTATGCCGCCAACGGCAAGAATGAAGGCATCGAACCGGATAGAGTCTGGCTAAACGACGGAACCGGGAAATTCACCGACAGCGGCCAAAAGATAGGCGAGTGGAATGGATATGACGTTGTCATGCGTGACGTGGATAACGACGGCGACGTGGACGCTCTTGTTGCTAACAGCGGGGCAGTCGCGATGTGGTCGAACAACGGCGCAGGCACTTTCAGTTCGCGCGTCCGGACTTTCGGCGATTCAGAGCTGGGTGCTTATCACTTTTCACTCGGCGTAGGCGACCTGGATGGCGACGGCGACCTTGATATTTTCATGGCAGGTTGTTGCGGCGCGGTTGCCAGCGGGCCGGGTGGCAACTGGGTGATGTTGCCATATAACACGGTCTGGCTCAATGACGGCCAGGGCAACTTTCTTGATACCGGCCAGCGGTTACGAAGCCTGGGTAGCAGCGCCGTCGCGGTCGGCGATTTGGATGGCGATGGCGACCTCGATGCCTTTGTGGGGAATTCTTCTTACCAGGCCAATACCAGCGCCAACCCGATCGGGCCTCAGCCGGACACGGTCTGGCTGAATGATGGCAGTGGCCAGTTCGCCGACAGCGGCCAGCAGTTGGGCCAGGCTGACACTTACGCCGTTGCCCTGGGCGATTTGGACGGCGACGGCGACCTGGACGCCCTTGTGGGCAACAACGGCCCGAACGAAGTGTGGCTCAACGACAGCCTCGGCAATTTCAGCGATAGCGGTCAGGCGCCTGGCAACTCAAGGACGCGATTTGTGGCCTTGCAAGACCTGGATAGCGACGGCGATCTCGACGCCGTCGTCGGCGATGACGCCTCAGTTGAGGTCTGGCTGAATGACGGCCTCGGCAACTTCAGCAAGGGCGGCCAGGATTTGCCGTATTCCAGATGGCAGGCAGTGACGGTGGGAGATGTGAACGGCGACGATACCCCCGACATCTTTGCCGCAGGCGTGGATGATTACAAAGTTTGGCTCAATGATGGCCTGGGGAATTTTGCTTTGCGCTGATCAGCACGCCGTTCTGGTTGTCGTCGTTGTGGCGCAGATGGCAGAACAAGGTGGTTCGACTATAATCACCCCATGCCTACCCTCAACTGGATCGGCAAAGAAGCCGTCGTCAACCACGACCAGACCGTGCCCTACCGCCTCGTTCACTGCAACGGCGATCTCTCCGTCGGCGAGGCCGGAGAGGGCAACCTGCTCGTCGAGGGCGACAACCTGCAGGCCCTCAAAGCCCTGCTCCCCTATTACCGCAAGCAGGTGAAGTGCATTTACATTGACCCGCCCTACAACACCGGCAACGAGGGCTGGGTGTACAACGACGCCGTGAACAGCCCGGAGATCAAAAAGTGGCTGGGCGAGGCGGTGGGCGGCGAGGCCGAAGACCTGAGCCGCCACGACAAGTGGCTGTGCATGATGTACCCGCGCCTCAAAGCCGTCGGCAAGATGAACGACGAAGAGGCCCTCTGCGCCCAATTCATCGACTCGCGGCCCAAAGTGAAATACTGGGTGCGCAACCTCGAGCGCCAGCCGGACTTCTCCTTCTGGCTTCCCACGCCCACCGACAAGTTCTACCCCGACTTCGTGGCTTTGCTCACGGACGACCGCGTTCTGGCAGTCGAGTACAAAGGCAAACTATCAATTGAACGGGACAACGAAGAGAAGAAGGCCATTGGCAGTCTGTGGGAAAGCCGGAGTGGCGGCAAATGTCTGTTCCGGTTTGTGGTCAGAGAGGATTTTGAGAGTGCGCTCCGGGCAATTGCCGGGTAAAGAAGTTATAATCATGCTGAACAAGCGAATGGCGTTTGACCCCATCAGCTTACTGCCCGCTGCGTGGCGCGAGCGAGATTGAAAGGAGAACGACCGTGACACTCAAAGAAGCAATCATAATGGAGGTTGAATCCTTGCCCGAATCGAAGCAGGCAGACGTGCTGGCATTCATTCGCTTCGTGAAGATCGGGCTGGCAGATCCTCAGACGATAGAACGTCGTTTTGGTGAGGCATTGAGGCGCGCCCGCGCTATTGCTGTCGAGCGCAAGGTTACCGAGCAAGATATTGAAGCGGAAATCGAAGCAGTGCGGGCGGAAAAATGAAGCGTGTCGTCATAGACACCAACGTATTCGTGTCGTCCGTGTTGGGCGGCGCATTGTCGCCAATTCTCGATCATTGGCGCGCCGACAAGCATCTGCTGGCGCTCAAGTCGTATCGCGAGGTTGCGATTATTACGGCGCGGGAATTTCTGGAGCAACTGAAAGCATAAAATGACCGATCTCCAATCTCCTCGCGAAGCGTCTATTCTCGTCCTCCACGGCCCCAACCTCAACCTGCTCGGTGCGCGCGAGCCGCAAGTGTACGGCACGACCACGCTGGCCGACATTGACGAAGCGTTAAAGGTTGAAGGTGAAAAATTGGGGCTTGAGGTGCGGACGTTTCAATCGAACCACGAGGGGGCGTTGATTGACGCCTTGCACGAGGCCCGGACGTGGGCAAGTGGCGTCATCCTCAACCCCGGGGGACTCACCCACACCTCGGTTGCCCTGCGCGACGCCATTAGCGCCATCGGCCTGCCCGTCGTCGAATGTCACCTCTCCAACACCGAGGCCCGCGAGGAATTTCGCCACAGGTCGCTCATCGCGCCCGTGTGCGTCGGCTCCATCAAAGGGTTTGGCTGGCGGTCGTATTTGCTGGCTCTGCAGGCGTTGGGGTATGTGCTGGCAAAGTAGCTCCTCGCCAGCATTTCCGGCTATGGCACCGTAAACTCGTACGCGCGTGATCCGGCAAGGTTGCCGTTCGGGCCACTGGCGCTGATTCCCCAACTACACGTGACACTACCGGGGAGCGGAGGCGTGACCGTCCACTGGGTTGTCGTAATCCCATGTTCACTCACCTCCCCGCTACGCGCGCCCCCGGCATCAGTGCAAAGTATCCACACCCCGTATTCTGTCGCGCCGGGGTATGCCTTCCATGAGAGGGTTGGGGTTTTGCTGCTGACCGTCGCGCCGTGCGCGGGCGAGATCAATTGCAGGTCTTGCTTGAAAACCTGTGCATCTTCCACGGTTGTGGTCCGCCCGGCAATGACTTTGATCACCCAGTCACCGAGGGGCGGCTGGGACCACCTGTCCTCCCCTATTCGGTCAGGCATTTTGACGATGAAGTAGTAATCGCCCGGCGGAATACCCGTGATGGTGTAGTTCCCCTCGGCATCGCTGACGGCGCTGTATTCGGTGGTCTCGCACTTGTAGAGCCACTTCGTACACAGCTTCACCGTGACTCCGGCGAAGGGCTGGCCATTCCAGATGGTGCGGCCCTCAACCGTCCCCGTATCGGGCGAGGCGGCAGAGGTGGACGTAGTAGTCGGGAGTTCAGGCGTGGCCGTGGGCCGGGGCGTTCGGGAGGGGGTGATGCTCGCCATCGGCGTTGGGGTCAAGCTGGGTGAGGGGGAGGTTGTGAGAGTTGTGAGAGTCGGCGAAGGCGAGGCCTCCACAATTGCCGCGCTCATCGCGGTCGGCGTCCCCGCCGCTGTGTTGAAGACTCTCGGCCCGAACACCGCACCGCCCACAATCAGCAAGACGATCACGGCGAGGCCCACGGCTGGCAACGCGAACCGGGCCAATGGGCGCGGCGCTCTTTGAGCTACCGGTCGCGTCGGGGGCGTCACGACCGTCGGTGTTCGCGTCATCGGCTCGATTTCGGCAGTCAGTTCGGATACGGCAGGGCGCGCCTCTGCCGTGACCGGCCCTAAACCTGTCAGGTCTTGCAGACCTGACAGGTTTTCAGATGCCTCCGGCGCAGCCTCCGCCGGAGGAACTTCGACCTCGACAAAAGGTGTTCCCAACGGCGCGGCCTCAGTCAACGACTCGGCCTGAATGGGCGCACCCGCTTCCGCCAGAGGCGCTTCGACCTCGGCCACGGGCGCGACAAGCGGTGCGGCCTCAATTGGGGCAGCAATGGTCGGAGGCGCTTCCGGTATTGGTTCTGCAACTGCCTCGATGGCTTCCGGCGCAACAGCAACGGGAATTGGCAGCGGCGTTGCCACCACGGTGGGCAGCGCGATGGGTGTCTCTGTCGCAGGCGATTCTTCAATAATGGTGATCGGAGCAGGCAAAGGCCCTTCAGGCGCGGCGACTGCTTCGGCCTCGACCGCCTCGGGCGTGATCTCCGCCGGGGGCGGCGCGGCGACCTCAATCGGCGTGGCTAGTAGGGTGGGCGTGGCGACGGCGGGTTCCACGATCGGAACACCCACCGCAAGCGGCGCGTCCCGAACGGCGGTCTCCAGCGCCCGCGCCATTTCCCCCGCAGTCGGGAATCGCTCTTCCCGGTCTTTGGCCATCGCCCGCGCGATGATGGTTTCGAGCATCGGGGAAAGGTCGGAGATGGTGTCCAGCAAGCGCGGCGGCGGCTCCATCAGGCACTTGAACATCACTTCGGCCGGGGTGGAGGCTTCGTAGGGCAAACGCCCGGAGAACATTTCAAACAACATGCCGCCCAGGGCGTAGATGTCACTGCGCCCGTCAACTTTCTCGCCGCGCCACTGCTCCGGACTCATATACACCGGCGTGCCCACCAGCGCACTGCCGCTCAGAATGGTGCTGGCCTCGGCCAGTTTGGCGATTCCAAAATCTGAGATGTATGGCTCGCCGTCGCCGTCAAACAGGACGTTGCCCGGTTTGAGGTCGCGGTGGATGATGCCGCGCGTGTGGCCTTGTCCAGCGCGGAGGCGAGAGGGGTGACGATGCGCGCAATTTCCGCCGTCGAGAGCGGGCCGCGTCGGAGGCAATCGGCGAGCGAGCCGCCGGGCATGTAGCGCATGACGAGGAAGAGTTGTTCGTCCTGCTCGCCGTAATCGTAGATGGGGACAATGTGGGGGTGCTCCAGCGCGGCGATAACCTCGGCCTCGCGCTGAAAACGCGCCCGGAACTGCGAATCGGAGGTAAATTGGTGTGGCAGAACCTTGACCGCGACCTGACGTTTCATGTAGGGGTCGCGGGCCAGATACACCACTGCCATCCCGCCTCGGCCCAGTTCCTGCTCGATTTCGTAGCGGCCAAATTTCTGGAGCGGCACGGTCAGCTTCTCGGCGGAGCCGGCGGCTGATTGCCGCCGTCGAGGCTCCACCTTGTTTAGAGCATAAGAGGAAGGTAATGTTTTGGGCAGTGAGAAATGTCATAAAAACGGCAGGCAAAGGGCATTGGCTGGAGATTGTGCTTGTCTGTGTTGCCGGCGTTCGCTCATCTCGTAAAACGTGGAGTGTAAAGTGCAATCAAAATTCGTTCACATTTCACGTTTGTCGTTTGACGTTTCTACAAGGTAGAATCTCCAATCACAGGAGATTCTTCATGTCTGACCTAACCCCCATCAACTTCACCCGTGGCGTCCCGGCCATCGAGTCCTTCCCCACCCACGACATCACCAAAGCGGCCGTGGCCGCCATGCTGGATTACGGCGCGGCGATCATGCAGTACGGCCCGGCGCTCGGCTTCGCGCCCTTTCGCGAGTGGCTGGCCCAGTGGTACGGCGTCCAGCCGAATCAGGTGCTGACCACCAACGGCTCACTGCAACTGATCGAGTTCCTCTCTTATCTCATGATCCAGCCCGGCGACGTCGTCTACACCGAGTCGCCCACTTATGATCGCGCCATCACCCTTCTGCGGCGGCATCAGGCCGACATCGTCGGCATCCCCGGCGAGGCTGACGGCCCGAACCTGACCGCGTTGGAGTCCGAACTCAAAAAGCGCGTTCCCAAATTCTTCTACATCAGCCCCGACTTTCAAAATCCGTCCGGGGCCATGCATTCACTTGAGAAGCGCAAACGTGTTGTCGAATTGGCCGAGCAATACAACTTCCTGCTGGTCGAGGATGCGCCGTATCGCTGGCTGAGGTATCGCGGCACGGAGGAGCCGACTCTGTTTGAGCTGGCCCCGCACCGTGTTCTGCACATGAGCTCGTTCACCAAGATCATCGCGCCCGGGGTGCGCATGGGCTACATGCTGGGCGAGGCCGACACGCTGGCGAAGATTGCCAAGATTGCCGAGGACACCTACATCTCGCCGGTGTACGTGGCTCACGGCATCGCTTACGAATGGTGCCGCCGCGGCCACCTGCCGGAGCAGATCGAAAAGCTCAAGAAGCTGTACGCGCCGCGCCTCGACGCCTGTCTGGCCGCGATTGACAAGTACATGCCCGACGCGCAGGCCACTCGGCCCGACGGCGGCTTCTTCATTTCGGTGACGTTGCCGGAGGGCACGCAGACGACTGCCGTGCGCGCGGCGGCGGCCAAACGCAACTTGAATCTCGCCGACGGCCTGGCCTTCTTCCCCAACGGCGGCGGCGAGCGCTTCCTGCGCCTGCCCTTCTGCGCCCTCACCCCGGAGCAAATTGACGATGGCATCCGGCGGCTGGCCGACTCGGTGAACGAAGTTCGAGCGTAGCCTTAGAGCAAATTTCTAATCCATTTACGGTTCGCGCCGCAGTTGGACTGCGGCGCGGCGGCAGTTCAACTGCCGCCGCAACCGTAAACCAACCTGGAAACTGCTCTAGATTGGCCGGTCACTGCCCAGCACGTCAATCACTTTGACTGCCTCTCTGGTCTCGGCCCAGCGGATGATCTGGAAAATGGGGTGGAAGATCATCTTCCGGTTGTAGATGAGGCGGGACAGCGCGGTGATGACTTTGTCCAGTTGAGCAACTTCTGCCGCTTGCTGTAGCGGGGTCAGGGTCGCCAGCCTAACGCTCGCCTTCCAGGCGGCGTTTCGCGCCTTCATCATGCTGAAATTGCAAATCGCCTCATCGCCGTGGCCCGCCACCCAATCCATCCAGCCAAATAGAGGCGACACGGCGCCGATCTCGCGTTGCACTTCACCCAGCAGGCTCGCCAGCACGTTATTGATTTCTTCGAAGTCGCGTTTGAGGGCCGGGTGTTGCTCGCCGGGGCAAGCCTGGGCGGCGGCCAGACCCAGGTCCAGATTGATATGCGCGTTCATGCCGAGCAAAAGGTGTTGCAAAATCAAGGCCTGGCCGCTCGCCGTCGTCTCAAACGAATATCGCCAGCACTGGCCCGGCGGCTCGCCCCGGCGAAATTGCTCCCAGGCGTTGAGATAACGGTTGGCGAAAATCACATCCAGCTTTTCCAGGCGAGGGCCGTCCTCAAAACGCCCGGCCGCAATGCCCTCTTTCACTTTGACCGTTACTTTTCGATAGAGCGCGGCGAAATACCCGGCCCGGCTCTTTTCGCGCCGGGCAGTGGCGATGATGTCGTCCAGTTGATGGATTACCTGATCAATGTTCTCGGCGGTCATGAAAGACTCTTCTCCAGCCAGGCCTTCAGGTCGCGCATTCCTTGCGCGCTGAGCTTGTGGCCGATGGCGTATTCGTGATAGCTCACGTTCGCGCCAGCCAGCGTTAGCGCCTCGCGGGCGCGCACCGCTTCTTCGACCGGAACTGCCGTGTCGTTGAGGCCATGGGCGATGAAGACCGGCTTGCCACTCAGGCGGCCAGGGATGATCCACTGGCGGGCCGGGTCGGGCAGGAACCCGGCTAAGGCGGCAGTGGCCGCCGCCACTGTGGGGGAAGCCAGCGTCAACGCAACACACATCGCCCCGCCCTGGCTGAATCCCATCAACACGATTCGACTTGCATCAACCGGATAGACTTCGGGCAAGCGCGTCACGAACTCGCGCAAAGCAGACAAACCTTCGTCGAAGGCGTCGCCGTCGCCGCGAACCGCTGTCCAGCCGTAGCCCTCGCCCGCCTCAAACGGCCCGCGCGGCGTGATCACAACGGCGTTGAACGGCAAGACCCGGTCGAACGCCCACATCGCATTCTCGTCGCCCAGCCAGCCGTGAACCATGACGATGGCCGGCGAGGGCGAGGATGTTTTGGGCAGGCGGATGCGGTGAAGGAGGTTGAGGGACATGCACAAAATCAGGCTTGACGGGCAGGGGCATAAGCCTTTAGAATGATGGCAGAGAAAATCGGTTCGCCCGATTTGCCTGCCCGCCGAAAAGTCGCTATTAGCGACCGGCCCAGACAAGCACTGGGACTAGGCGGGTGGGTTTGTTTTTGTGGATCGGTATTCCCACACTGGAGTATGGCATCGCGCGTATTGTATCTTATATTGCCGACTGCTCACGTGTTAGAATCCGACTCCAATGCGCGTCGCCCACCTCTCCCTCACCAACTTCCGCAACTACACCCGCCTCGAAGCCGACTTGCCGGCCGGGCCGCTCATCCTGGTGGGGGACAACGCGCAGGGCAAAACGAGTCTGCTTGAGGCGATTTATTATCTCGCCACTGCCAGTTCGCCGCACGCTACAACCGACCGCCAACTGATCCACTGGCTGGCCCTGCGCAACGACCCGCGCCCCTTCCTCAAGATTGCAGCCGAAGTTCACACCGCGCGCGAAATCCGCCGGCTGGACATTCGCGTAGAAGTGGAAGACGTGGGGGCGGCCGGCGAGCAACGCTTGAAGAAGACGGTGCTCATCAATGGCCTCAAGCGGCGGGCGGGTGACTTGCATGGCGCAGTCAACGTGGTGCTGTTCCTGCCTCAGGACATGGCCTTAGTAGAAGGCTCCCCCGGCGACCGGCGGCGTTACCTGGATTCCACCCTCTGCCAGGTTGACCCGGTTTATGCGCTGGCGCTGGGCGAGTACGGCAAAATCCTCTCGCAGAGAAACGCCCTGCTCAAGCAGTTGCAAGAGCGCAATGGCAACGGGGACGGCGTCGAATTGGAGTTTTGGGATCAGGAGCTTTGCCGTCACGGGGCAACGTTGATCGCGGCCCGGGCGCGGGCGCTGGAAGAGATCGAGCGCTTCGCCGCCTCCATTCATCGTGAACTGACCGGGGGCGCAGAACATTTGCGATTAGCCTACCACCCGGCCTTCGACCCGCTGGCCGACGATACGCCACAAATCGGCCTCGGCCTCGACGTGCCGGTCACCCGATCCGGCGTCACCCCGGAGTCCATCGCTCAAAGCTTGCGCGAGAAGCTGGAAGCCACGCGGCGGCAGGAGATCGAGCGCGGCATGACGCTGACCGGGCCGCACCGCGACGACGTGCGCTTCCTCGCCAGCGGCATTGACCTGGGCATCTACGGCTCGCGCGGGCAGGGGCGCACTGCCGTGCTCTCGCTCAAACTGGCCGAGCTGGCGTGGATGACCGACAGGGCCGGCGAGCCGCCCATCCTTCTGCTCGACGAAGTGCTGGCCGAGCTTGACCCGCAGCGGCGGCGCGACCTGCTCAAGCGCCTCGGCGGCGTCGAGCAGTCGGTGATGACCACCACCGACTTGAACTTGTTCGAGCCGGAATTTGTGGAGAGGGTTGAAAAGTGGCGGGTCGTAAGTGGAACGATCACCAAGGATGAAGCGGCTTGAACGAATAAAAAACTGGTACGCGGATTTTCACGGACGCTCCGCGCACGGATCAGAGAACAAAAAAGAAATCCGTGCGCGGAGCGTCTGTGTTTATCCGTGTACTATTTTAGCGGCTGTTTGCTCGGCGCTCCCGCCCGGCGCGGATACTTCCCCGGTGTGGCCGCCACTTTGTCAAAGACGACCAGATACCGCGCCTCGACCACGCCCGGCAATTCGACCGGCGTGATCTGGGCCAGACTTCCCCCCAGAATCTTCGCCGCCCGTTCTGCGCCGTGAGTCTCAACCGGGGCGCTCTCCCCTTTTTGCGCCAGAGCCTTGCCGCCAATCTTCACCAGCGGCAGTAAATATTCAAGCAGGATCGGCAGTTCGGCCACCGCCCGCGCCACGGCCCAGTCGTATTTTTCGCGGTGCGCCCCATCCTGCCCGACCTCCTCAGCCCGGCCCTTGATCACCGTCACATCCTTCAATTCCAATCTGCCGATGATGTGCTCGAGAAACGCCACCTTCTTGCCCACCGACTCCACCAGCGTCAGCTTCAATTCCGGGCAAACGATCTTCAGCGGCAGGCCGGGGAAACCGGCGCCGGTGCCGATATCAATCAGCGCTTGTCGTTCGCGTGCTTCTCGCGGGCTGTGCCTGACGTTCGCGAGCTTCTCGCGGGCTGTGCCTGACGTTGGCGAAGCCCCCTGCGGGTGACGGATGACGGAAAGGCACGAAATCGAATCGGCGAAATGCTTGATTTCAACATCCGCCGGGCTTTTGATGGCAGTCAGGTTGAACTTTTCGTTCCACTCGGCGAGTTCGGCGGCGTAGGCGCGAAAGGCGGCAAGTTGGGCAGGGGTAAGGTCGAGGCCAAGCAGTTGTTTGACGGCAGAGGAGAGTCGGTCCATTGGTGGAAATTATAACTGGAGTAAGGTGCAATTGATCACTAATCGTCCCCCTAGCTTTGTGCGAGAATCCGGTGAAACATTCCCGACCCGAGGTCTGTCTAAAAATCAGACCGGAAGTATCCGGAAAACCATGGAGGACAAAATGTCACATCGAACGATGCGTTGGAAAAATATGTCGTGGCTGTTGTGGCCGTTCATCGCCCTCTGGCGGCTGGTGACCACCATACTCGAAATGACGGGGCGGTTCGTCGCCCTGGTGCTGGGGCTGGTGTTCATGCTCGTCGGCGCGCTCGTCAGCCTGACAATTGTAGGCGCCATTGTCGGCATCCCGCTCTTCATCGTCGGCTTCATGCTGGTGCTGAGAGGAATCTTCTAACAAGGAGTTAGCAATGGCGTCAATCGATTCTCTGGTCAAAGATTTTCTCGCCCAAAAGCGAATCGCCGTCGTCGGCGTGTCGCGCAAGCGAGAGGATGCGGCCAACCTGAACTATCGCAAGTTCAAAGGCGCAGGCTACAAAGTGTTCGCCGTCAACCCCAGCACCGACACTTTTGACGGCGACCCCTGCTACCCCAACCTCAAGTCACTGCCCGAAAAGCCGGACGGCGTCTTCATCGTCACCAAACCGGCCAACACCGAGAAGGTGGCGCGCGAGTGCGTCGAACTCGGCATCAAGCGGGTGTGGATGCACTGCGCCCTCGGCTCACGCCCGAGGATTGCCAAAGATGCGGCGGCCAAGATCGGCAGCGCTTCGCCGGAGGCGGTGCGGCTGTGCCGCGAAAACGGCATTGCCGTGATCCCCGGCGGCTGTGCCAATATGTTCCTCGAGCCGGACTTCGGCCACGCCTGCATGCGCGGCTTGTTGCGGCTGACAGGCAGTCTGGCCGTTTGAAAGGTGAGGCAATGAGCGAGCAGAAATTCCGTACCGAGGAATTCACAATCACAGGCGACGCCGTCGTCGCCAAAATCAAAGAGTTGGTGCACGAAGGCAACATTCGCCGCATCACCATCAAAGACGAGTCGGGTCAAACGCTGATCGAAATCCCGCTCACGCTGGGCGTCGTCGGCGCGCTCCTCCTGCCGGTGTGGGCCGCCATCGGCGCCATTGCCGCGGTGGCGGCCAAGCTGACAATCGTCATCGAACGAGTGGACGACGCGCCCAAGAAAGAAGACGAGCCGAAGTAGCCCGAAGATTCACGCGAGCGCGCGAGCGCCCGCCAAAGTTTTGGCCCTCCGGCGATTGAAATCGCGGCACGCTTCGCGCAAGGCAAAGCCTGCCTACGCAGGCTAAAACTGCTAAAACCGCAATCGCCGGAGTCCACGAAGGTGGACTTTGCCTTTTGTAGGCGCGGTTTCTAACCGCCAGCCAGAAGCCACCCAAAATCTTGACGGGCACTCGATTCACGAAACACGCCCATGTGCAAAAGCGTTTACAATTAGCACACGGGCGTGTTTTGTTTTCTGCTGGGCTTTGACACTACCTGACAATTTCCTGCTCTTACCTCCATGCGTCGCCGTCTCTTTCTCTCCTCATTCGCACTATTGCTCGTGCTCGTCTCACTGATCACTCACTCACTGTTCACTGATTTACCCTCCCTCGACCGCCTCACCGAGGCCCTCACCGTCCCCTCCACCAAAATCCTTGCCCGCGACGGGCGACTGCTCTACGAAATCACCGACCCGGCCGGCGCACGCCACACCACCCTGCCGCTCGACGAGATTCCGCTTGCCTGCCAGCAAGCCACCATCGCCGTCGAAGACGCCAACTTCTATACCAACCCCGGCGTGGACATCGTCGGCATCGTTCGCGCGTTGTGGATCAACATCCAGGGCGGCGAAGTGCTGGCCGGCGGCTCCACCATCACCCAGCAGGTGGCGCGCAACATGTTGCTCGACCCGCAAGAGCGCGCCGAGCGCACCCTCCTCCGCAAACTACGCGAGAGCATCCTCGCCTGGCGGTTGTCGCAGGCTTATACCAAGGATCAAATTCTCGAACTCTACCTCAACCAGACTTACTACGGCTATCTCGCCTACGGCCTCGACTCCGCCGCCCAGGCCTACTTCGGCAAGAGCGCCCGCGACCTCGACCTGGCCGAGTGCGCCCTGCTTGCCGGACTGCCGCAAGCGCCCGCCCTCTTCGACCCGCTCACCGACCCGCAAGCCGCCGACGACAAGCAGGCCATTGTGCTCGACCTCATGGCCAAGAACAACTTCATCGCCGAAGAAGACGCCAAACTTGCCAAAGACGAAGTCCTGCAATTTGCGCCTTCCCCTTTTCCGATCACCGCGCCGCACTTTGTGTTTTACGCCTGGAGTCAACTTGAAGCGACTTACCCACCCGGCATTTTGTACTCCGGGTTGACCGTCACCACGACCCTCGACCTTGATCTCACGGCCACCGCCGAGTCCATCATCACCCGCCGCCTCGAGTTGTTGGCCGACTCCAGCGAAGTTCCGGGGAGCGTCACCGACGCCGCCCTCGTCGCTCTGGATCCGCACACCGGCCAAATCTTAGCAATGGTCGGCTCCCCCGACTATTTCGACGCCGAAATCTCCGGCGCGGTCAACATGGCCGTCGCCCCCCGCCAGCCCGGCTCGGCCATCAAACCCATCACCTACGCCGCCGCCTTCGACCCGGCCCTCTGCTCCCAATTACCAATAACCAATCACCAATCACAGACCACTAGCAATTCGTTATTAGTTACTGGTTATTGCCCCTGGACTCCCGCCACCATGATTCTCGACGTGCGCACCGCCTTCGTCACCAAAGAAGGCTACTCGTACGTCCCGCAAAACTACGACCGCAACTTTCACGGCCCGGTGCTGGCCCGTGAGGCGCTGGGCGGCTCGCTCAACGTCCCGGCAGTCAAGGCGCTCGACCAAGTTGGCATCAACAACATGCTGGCCCTGGCCGGCAAGATGGGCCTCACTACCCTGTCCGACGCCGATCGCTTCGGCCTCGCCCTCACCCTCGGCGGCGGCGAAGTGCGCCTCGTCGCTCTCACCTCGGCCTTCGGCGTCTTCGCGGCAGGCGGCAATAACCAATCACCAATAACTATCCTCAAAATCACTGACTCGCAAGGCAATATCATCCACCAATGGCAACCCCGCCCCGCCGAGCAAATCCTCGACGAGCGCATCGCCTACCTCATCACCGACATCCTCTCGGACAACAATGCCCGCCTGGCCACCTTCGGCCCCAACAGCGTTCTGCAAATTGGCCGCCCCGCCGCCGTCAAAACCGGCACCACCACTGACTTCCGCGACAACTGGACGGTGGGCTACACACCCGAACTCGCCGTCGGCGCGTGGGTAGGCAACGCCGACAACACGCCGATGGTCAACATCAGCGGCGTGGCCGGCGCAGGCCCCATCTGGCACGACTTCCTGCGCGCCGCCCTCACCGGCAAACCCGAAACGCAATTCGTCGAGCCGCCCGGCCTGGCCCGCGTCGAAGTGTGCGCCCTCTCCGGCCTCCTGCCGACCGAATACTGCCCGCTCGGCAAAGTTGAGCTTTTCATTGAAGGGACACAGCCGACTCAGCCCGACACCTTCTACCAACCCTTCCAAATTGACGCCGCCACCGGCGGCTTGGCCGACGAGAACACTCCTCCCGAACGAATCACGACCCAAGTCTTCCTGGTCCTCCCGCCCGAAGCCCAAGAGTGGGCGCGGCAAAAAGGCTTGCCGCAAATCCCAAATCCCAATTTCCAAAATCCCAACTCTAACTCCCAACTCCTCACTCTAACTTCGCCCGACGACTCCACCCTCTACGCAATCTCGCCTCGCCTGCCTCTTGCAAGCCAGCAGATCGTCTTCAGCGCCGTAAGCAGTGTGGCGATGAAAGAAGTTTCGTTTGTGTTGGATGGGGCGATAGCGGCCACGCTGACCGAGCAACCGTATCAACACTTCTGGCAACTCGCGCCCGGGCGGCATACGCTGGAGGCGGTGGGAGTGACGGCGGGCGGGGAAGAAGCGAGGAGCGAACTGATCACCTTTGTCGTAAATCCATAACACCATGCCCTACCTCCCTCCTCTCGCCATCTTCGTCATCGGCTGGCTGATCGGCATCGGCCTTGCGCCTGCTCTGAATCAGCCGTGGCCGGCGTGGCTCGTGCTTTCGGCGTTGGGCTTGATTGCGGCAGTGCTCGCGCGACGGGATGCGAATTGGCGCAACGTTGCGATCGCGGTTGTGATGCTCGGCCTGGGCGCGGCGCGCTGGGTTTGGGCGCAACCGGCGTTCGACGAAACGTTCGTCGCCACCTACAACGATTTGGGCGAAGCGGCGCTCGAAGGCATCATCGTGGACGAGCCGGACGCGCGCGACACCTACGTCAACTTGCGTGTCGAAGTCGACTCTCTGCAACTCCAAGCCGCTGAAAGCGCGATTCCGGCGCACGGCACGGCGCTGGTGCAAGTCCCGCGCTTCCCGGCCTTCAACTACGGCGACCGCATCCGCGCCTTTGGCGTTTTGGAGTCGCCTCCGGTCTTTGAAGATTTCAACTACGCCGACTACCTCGCCCGCCAGGGCGTATACTCCATTCTCCGCCGCGCCACCGCCGAACCAATAACCAATACACCAATAACCAACAACCTTCTGCGCCTTCAACTCGCCATCTTCAAACCCGTCTTCGCCTTCAAAGCCCGCGCCCTCACTGCTATCGCCGCCACGTTCCCCGAGCCGCAAGGCTCACTGCTCTCTGGCATCTTGCTCGGCGTTGAGTCCGGCATCCCCGAGTCGCTCCAAGAGGCGTTTCGCAAAACCGGCACCTCGCACATCGTCGCCATCTCAGGCTTCAACATCAGCCTCATCGCCGGAATCGTTGCCAAACTCTTTCGCCGCGCTTTCGGCGCAAAATGGTCAATCCCGCTTGCCATCCTTGCCGTTGCCGTGTACGCTCTGCTGGCCGGGGCCGATGCTTCCGTCGTACGCGCCGCGATGATGGGAAGCATTGTGTTGATCGGCGACGGCTTCCACCGGCCCTCAAACGGGCTGGCCTCGCTGGCTGCTGCCTCGTTCCTCATGACCGCCTTCAACCCCGGCACGTTGCGGGAGGTGGGCTTTCAACTGAGCGCCGCCGCCACCCTCGGCCTCATTCTATACGCCGAACCGTTCACCCAAACCGCGACGCGCTTCCTCGCCCGCTTCACCTCGACTCAAAACGCCGACCGTCTGATCGGCGTGGTCGGCGAGTTCTCGATCCTCACCCTTGCCGCCCAGGTCACCACCTTGCCGCTGATGGCGTTCTATTTCCACCAAGTTTCCTTCATTTCCCTTCTTGCCAATCTCCTCATCCTGCCCGTCCAGCCGCACGTCATGGTGCTCGGCGGCATTGCCGCCCTTGGCGCGCTCGTCGCTCAACCGCTCGGCTGGTTGCTGGCCTGGCTGGCCTGGCCTTTCGTCACCTTCACGATCGCCATGGTCGAACTGTTGGCTCAAGTTCAGGGCGCGACGATTCCGACAGATCGCTTTCCGTTGATCGCGCTCATCGCTATGTACGGCCTGGTCTTCGGCCTCACCTGGCTGTCGTGGCGCAAACCCGATGAGCGTCCGGAGTGGTGGCGGTCGCTGGCCGCAAGCTGGCCGGGCAACATCGCCGTCGCCTCGGTCGCCATCGCCGCGCTGGCCGCGTGGAACGTGTACCTGCATTTGCCCGACGGCAACTTGCACGTCACGTTTTTTGATGTGGGACACGGCGACGCGGTTTTGATTCAGACTCCGTCGGGGCGCTATGCGTTGCTTGACGGCGGCCCCAGTCCAAATAGATTGGCCGAGTCGTTGGGGCGCGTTTTGCCGATGGGGTCGCGGACTCTCGATCTGGTGGTGGCCGCCTCACCGGCCCCGGCCAGCCTCGGCGGCCTGCCCGGACTCTTCGACCGTTACACGCTCGCGCAGGTGGTGATGGCGGGTGAGGCGGGCCGCAACCCGGCCTATCGCGAGTGGACGGAAGGACTGGCGAGTCGATCCATTGCGACAACGCAGGCTGTGGCGGGCCAGCAGTTTGATTTGGGCGATGGGGCGCTGTTGACGGTGATTGAGGCGAGAGAGGAAGGCGCCCTGCTCAGACTCGATTATGGCAACGCCTCATTTCTGTTTGCCGTCGGGCTGGACGCCAAAACGGCCACCCAACTTGCCACGTCCGGGGCGGCTGCCCCGGCAACGGTTCTGCTTGCTCCGCGCCACGGCGGCGTCAACTCGATCAGCACCCTTTTTCTCGACGCCGTCAATCCTCTGGCCGTCGTCGTCGCCGTGGGCGCGGGCAACCCGGCGGGCGACCCGCAGGCCGAGACGCTGGCGCTGTTCGAGGGGCGAACCGTGTTGAGGACGGATCAGCGCGGCGCGATTGCGTTTGCGACCGACGGCGAGCAGTTGTGGGTTGAAGCCGGGCGGTGAGAATATAAAATCAAGAGGACAAATAATGAGATTATCCGCGCCCGGCGTGACCTGCTTCCGGGTGACATTACCCATTCAACTCAAGCGAGGCTAACCGTGAACGAAACAGAGAAGCTTAAACAGATATTGCAGACGACGCGCACGATTGCCGTCGTGGGGCTGTCGTCCAATCCCGAAAAGGACAGCTACCCTATCGCCGAGTATCTCAAGCATCAGGGCTACCGGATCATTCCGGTCAACCCGACAGCGCCCGAAATTCTCGGCGAGAAGTCTTACCCCGACCTAGCCTCCATTCCCGAGCCAGTGGACGTGGTGCAGGTCTTCCGGCCTCCCAGCGATGTGCCGGCGATTGTCGAGCAGGCCATCAAGATTGGGGCGAAGGTCGTTTGGATGCAGGAGGGCATTAGCCACGCCGAAGCGGCGGCGAAGGCCGAGGCCGCCGGATTGCAGGCGGTGGAGAACCGGTGCATGCGCGTGACCCATCGCTTGTTGATCGGCCCGCGGCGCTCTTGACTTCTACCGCAGTTTCCAGGTTGATTTACGACAGACCCGAAGGGTCGCGTACACGAAAACCCTTCAGGTCTACAGTGGTTGTTGGAAACCGAGCGCTGACGACGTGAGGCCAGCTTGTTCGTAGCTGGCCTCACGTTAATCCAGAAATGCTTCGTTAGGTGGAGGGGGCAAGACTTGTCAGGTCGCTTCGCGAAAACCTGACAGGTCTTGCTGTACACTCAAGCGGAACTTGGTCTAAGGTTTATGCTTGAGGATGTAAAGGCCAAAGTTCCGGTCGCTCACCAACAGCAAGTCGCCGTGCGGCACGACGCTCCAGATGTTGACTGGTGGCGCGGTATTTGGAGCTCCGGCTCCAGTCCAGAACCCAATCTCTCGCGGCGCGGACGGTTGCGAGATGTCAATTACTCGCACGCCATCGCTGTACCAAGAAGCATACACAGTGTTGCCTCGCACCTCGGGGTTGTGGACGCTCCATGTGCCCGAATTGGCTACAGATGGATTATTCGTATTCGCAGTGGCGAAAGTGCTAATCTGGACGGGATTGGCCGGGTCCTTGATGTCGAAGAAGCGCAGATAGCCCCAGCCGTTGAAGACCGAGCCTATGGTTGCCGATATTGGCGCAGTGCCGCCAGCCAGCAACAGGCCAGTGCTCCGCTGGACGAAGGCCGCCGCGAAGGTGATATCCACAACCCCGGACCCGTCAGGCATGGTGACCGGGTCGTTTCCACCCATCAAAACCAAGGCTTCGCCACCAGCAGCGTTGTTGTAGACGATCACGCCAGTCGCTCCGGCCTGTTGCGCGCGGCCGATCTTCTCATCGAAGCGGCAGGCTCCGCGTTCGATGAGGGCGATTTTGCCAGCGGGGCTCGCAAGATATGGGTCCGCCAGATTGCCTCCGGGCGGGATCGAATTTGCCGGGCAACCGCGGCCCACGTGGACGACATTGCCGGTCAGAACGCCGCCTGGCAGGGTGCCAATACGGGTGGAGGTGAAGGCCGCCTCTATCGCGGAACGTTGACCCGCAAAGGCGCTGCTGGTAATGACGAATGCAAACGGGCTGAAGTCTTCGTCCGCCGCAACCAGTAGGCTTCCACCGCGCGCCTCATCCACCGAGTGGGCATTGCCTTCCACGCCTGCTGGGTATGACGTGAGGCCTAGCAAGGTCGGGTTCGACGGATCGCTGATATCGAGCATGATGAAGCCGGCATCCCAGTACGACAGGTAAGCGCGGGTGCCGTCTACGTTGGCCCGCGGGCTGTGCAACAGGGTGCGGGCGTCACCGCCCTGCCGGACGTTCAGATAAAAGGGAACGCCAAGGGAAGGCTCATCGAGCACGCCCCACTCACCCGCGAGGGTCGGGGCCGCCGGGTTGGTGATGTCCACGATCAGCAGGTCGCCGGTTCCGTTCAGCCCAGCGTTATCTGAGGTGATGGCCTCTAGGTCAGGGACAGATAGTAGGGCCAGTGCTTGGCCGCTGGGGGTCACCGTCACGTCCAACTCGTGGACGCCACCCACATTGGCGAAGGCATCGACATCGAAGAAGCTCTGGAACTGCGGGCTGGCCGGATTGGTGATGTCATACAGTTCGAGGCCACTCTTACCGACGCCGGGGGCCGGGTTATTGCCGCAGTCCTGGAGGCCGATGGCCAAGATATCGCGCCCGCCGATCTCCATAGCTTGCATATCTTCCATGGAGGTATCGGCGTAGTCATTTGTGTCAGCGATCTTGACTGGAGATTTGGGTCTCGAAATATCAATGATATCCACACCGGTGCCGGGACAAGCACCCCGCCATTTGCCGACAAAGGCCAGGTTTTTGTATCCAGCCACATCCGCGTGGACGCCTTGATTAAACGGGCTGAGTTGTAACGCTCCGACCAACGAAATGTTTCGGGCTTTGCGGTCAGCGCGGTTGGCTGGCGCTTGACTGCCAAGATAAGCCTCAACATACGAGTAGCCAGAGCCATCAAAACCGGTTAGATGTTCGTCGCCGTTCGGGTCGTCGGTGATGACCCCCGGATCGTGCGTTGGGCTTAATGGGTCAGCCCCTGCGAGCGGAACAACCATAAGCATGAGCGACAGAAGCAACAAGCTTGCCGCACGAATAAAAGCGCGTAATGTACGCATCATTATCCTCCTTACTTCTGGATATAGGTGTGATGTTTTATCCGGGAGCGTCGGTGCGCATAGCGAGTGCGCCGCTCGGGTCGGTCGGCTGATCATCAGGGTATCGTTGCGCTCACTTATCACCTCCTTCAGTTGTGTCAGCCCAGGCCATAAATTAGAGGAGTCAGCAGTTACTGACTCCTCTTCTCTAAGCTTCTCTTTATGGCCCGGTGCGGCGGAAGACCCATAACCCGCTGTCACGGTCGCTCCCGAGGATGATCGTCTGCCCGTTGCGGACGAACGTCTCGACCCCCCAGAAGTTGTTGCCGCCCGCGTCCGGGCCGTCTCCGTCGGTGTCTGGGTCGAGGTAGCCGCCGACCTCAACAAGCTGGCACTTCTTGCCACCTGCTGTGCAACGGATCTCGAGCGACCTGAGCCCGCCCGCGTAGTACGACAGGTAGGCGCGATTCGCCGCCTGTGGGTCGGCCGCCACCTCGTGCACGGTCAAGTCGCCGGAGCCGAAGGCGAAGGCCGGAATGTGCGCCTCGTCAATTGCGTAGGTGTCGAGTTCGGCGAACTTGCCGCCCGACAGCGTGTTGCTGAAGAGATGCACGTAGCCCCACCCGTCGAACTTGCCGGTGGCCATGACATCCGCGCCGATCGCCCCGATCACGGGCCCGTCCGGGTACGCGTAGCTCTCGGTTGTGTTGAAGATCCGGTGGAACGCCCGGTGGCCGAGGCAGACGCCGGGGATCGTGACCACGAATTCGTGCCCTTTGCCCCCGCATAGAGTGCCGTCTGGGTTGGCCCCGAAGGCTGCGCCGGTGTGGTGGTTGGCGATGATCACCGCGTCCCAGCCCGCGTTCTGCGCGGCCTCCACCTTCTCCGAGAAGAAGCAGGCGCCGTGCTGCGAGTGCGACGGGTCGCCGACCGGCCCGCGCTGGAGGACGAGGATCTTCTCCTCGCCGGATCCGACCAACGCGAGGTAGCCCGGGACGCTCGCGGGCGTCGGGACCGCGTCGTCCGGGCAGCCGTAGCCGCCGTACACAGTCGGCCCGTTCAGCACCCCATCTGATAGCTCGACGATCGGAACCGTCCAGCCGAACGCGCCCGCGGGCGGCGTCTGATTTATGAACGGCCCGCTGGTGAGCGTGAAGACGTCAACGGTGTGGGCGCTGAAGTCCTCGTCGGTGCCGATGAAGTACTTGTTGTCCGCCGTGAACTCGACCTGGTGGCCATTGCCCTCCGGCGGCTCGCTCAGGCCTGCGGACTCGAGCAACTCCGGATCGGGGTTGTTGTAGTCGGTGTCCCCGATCAGCGTCGGGTTGGCCGGGTCGTTGACGTTGAGTTGCACGTAGCCGCCGTCCCAGTAGGCGAGCAGTAGCACGAAGTTGTTGCCGATCTTCTTCACGACCATGTCGTGCAGGAACACCTCAACCAGGTTGGGCACGGTCGCGTCCTGCCGGATGCTCGGGAACTCGGTACTCAGGTTAATCTCCCGGATCAGCCGCGGCCGGCTCGGGTTGGTGATGTCGAGGATGTCAACGTCGGTCGCCTCGAAGTTGTCGGTCATGACGACGTAGGCGTTGTTCCCGGTATCCCAGGCGAACGCGCTGTGGATGTCATTCGTGTCGTTAGGCGGCACGCTCCCCCCGCGGTCGCCGAAGTGCTCGGAGAGTTTGAACGGCTTGAGCGGGTCGGTGACGTCCCAGAGCGAGACACCGCCCTTGCCCTGCGGGCCGCATTGCTCGTTGTTCATCACGAGCATGTCACCCTTGAAGTGTTTGGTCGTGATGTTCACGACCTGCATCCCCTCCCCGGGCCGGCTGTCTTGGCTGGATGGGATGAAGCCCACGGTCTTCGGGTCGCTCAGATCGGTGATGTCAACCACCCACGCGCCCGCGTCCGGGTTATTCTGGCCGCCCGCCTCCGAAATCGGTGCATGCGGGTGACCCATCGCCTGCTGATTGGCCCGCGGCGCTCTTGACTTCTAACTTGGCCGTTGTGGTTGCGACCAAGCAATGATGGCGTGAGGCCAGCCACCAACATGCTGGCCTCACTGCTATTTCTGAAGCATTTTGCGGTGAGCCCGGTGGAGACCGAAGCTCTGGACGTTCGCGGGTTACTTCCGAAGGTTAGACCCCTGGAACTCGAAGTCTGATGTGCCGTGGCCTTTGCCCTTATCAGTGCCATTGACTGCTGAAGTTGTCATGGCAAACGTCAGGACAGCGTGGGCGGCAGCGTCTGACATCTCGTCGAGCGCCTGGAGAGCCAAAGGCGTGCCGGTGCCGGCGAAGGTGTCGCAGGCAAGGTGGTAGCAGGGATCGTACTGCGCCCCTAGTGTGCCGCCGTATGTATCCACCTGGTCTTGAGTCTTGATTCCCTCAGCACCAGTAAATAGGCCCCCAGCGGGTATACCTACTGCAATGAACGGGCCGTAGTCCGACCGTCCATCGAACGCCGTGGGCTCGGTGGGCGTAGCACCAAAGTAATCAAGGAATACATCCTCGACCACATCCGAGCCGTTGGGGCCGACCGTCCCCGTGCCAGAACCGTCGCCATCGTAGACGAACCGGACGTAGTTCGGCGATCCGATCATGTCGAAGTTCAACATGACAGCAGTGTTCTTGATCTGGCGAGTGGTCAACTGGCTGACGTAGTAATCGGAGCCGAGCAGGCCTGATTCTTCGGCGCTAAACCAGATGAAGCGCACCTGGTTGCGCGGCTGGATGCCAAGTTCGGCCATCTGCAAAGCGATCTCAAGGATAGCCGCGGAACCACTGCCGTTGTCGTTGATGCCGGGACCTTCGGAGACTGAATCGAGATGCGCGCCGACGACCACGACGCGATCCTTGCGGCCGGTTGGCGTCTCGGCGATCACGTTGTTGGTCGTCCGAGTCTCCGAAACGGTGTCCGTCTTCAGGTGCAGCACCAAGCCGCTAGTCTGGGCGAGCGCTTCGCCGAGGGCGAAGGAGGCGCTGACCACGGGGATAGTGAAGGGGCCGCCCAGCGTTCCGCCAAACAGCAGCTCGCGGGCTGGCGTGTTGCCCTGGTTGAAGATGATCACCCCCGACGCTCCGGCCGCTTGTGCATTGGTCGCCTTAAGGGCGAAAGTACAGGTTCCGCGTTGGAGCAAAGCGATGTTCCCACCCGGGAAGCCGGCGAAGTCATTGGGGCCGGTCAGGTCAAGAACGATATTGCCAAACCCACCAGCGCCAACCTCGGTATAGTCCCCGTCACAGCCGCTCGTGACAGGCGCCCGTGGGAGGGCAAGGACGAGATCCACGGCGGTTACGGAGGCCGTCACATCAGCACTGCCGGAGTAGTCCATGGTAAAGAAGTCCACTCCGTAGCCATAAGAAACTGTGCCGGGCGCGGTCTGCTCCAGGATTGCCGGAGTCAGCTCCTGGAAAAACGGGAAGGTGAACGGCTGATACGATACGTTGTAACCGGCCGCGTCGAGCAGATCGAAGACATATTCCGCCGACTGGTCGTGGCCGGCTGCGCCTGCGACGCGCGTGCTGCCGTTAGCAGTGGCAATGTCCTGGAACTCCTGCTGGTGCGCCCGGATGCCCGCGACTGTAACTGCCGCCCGGAGTGCGGACGAGTCCGTTCCATTGTCAGCCGAGGCCAATGGAATACCTATGAGCATGACGATCAGGCCTACAACGCTAATTAGAGACACGAGTGTTTTCTTACGCATGATTTTCTCTCCTGTGTAACAGAATGGGTGTGCTTTGTTCGTGAGCATGTTTACCACATGGGCGAATGCGCGATTCAGGCTCGACGGCTAATTGTCAGCATCTCTTTGGCTCTCACCACCTCCCTTCTCAAACATAAAGTTCAGACTCGCCCGGTAAACGTAAAACGAGGCCCTGCCTGGTCCCTGACATAGAGCCTCGTCCCCGATTTCACCAGGCAGTTCCGGGTTGGTCCAATAATTATGTGGAAAACCCCTCTTTCACTCAAAAAAGTATTGCCCGCACTAATTACACCGATCAACTATATCAGAAGTTACGCCCTCAAGTCAAATTTGTCCAGTTTCTGCGGGGGATAACCCTCTGACTGCTGTGGCAATGGAAACCGCTATCAGCAGTGAGCGCCTGAACCTGGCTTGCCGGGCGGCGTTGGGGTGCTGCTCAGCCGCATCGCCTACAGCGGCGAGCCGCTGCGCATCGTGGCCGGCCAGCTGGCGTCCACCCTCCGCAGTATTATGTCATCCAATCCTGGCTGATACAGAACAGCCACTAAACGAAAAGCCCTCACTCAAAAAAGTGAGGGCTTCTGTTTCTGGCGGGAAGGGAGGGATTTGAACCCTCGGTACAAGGTTGAAGCCCCGTACAAGCACTTAGCAGGCGCTCCCGTTAAACCATACTCCGGCACCTTCCCAAGTTTTCAAATGTAGGGCGAATTGACAATTCGCCCCACAGCGGAGGGAGAGGGATTCGAACCCCCGGTGAGGCAAGGCCCCACAACGGTTTTCAAGACCGCCGCTTTAAACCACTCAGCCATCCCTCCCGACTGTGCTGGCCGCATTTTACCACAGTAGGCAGTTATCAGTGAACAGTAAACAGTTATCAGTGAACAGTAAACAGTTATCAGTGAACAGTAAACAGTTACCGGTAAACAGTCGCCATCCGTAACTACTGTCCACGGTTCACTGTTTACTATTCACTGTTTACTATTTACTGTTCACTATTCACGCCAACTTCCTCTTCGCCAACTCCGCCTTGATCTCTGCGTGCCTGGCCTTAGTGATCGGGTACAAGTACACGAAGACGAAGCTGAGGAGAAGGATCGCCGCGCCCGCCGGGCCGACCAGCACGCGCAGGGCGAACAACACACTCTCCGGCTGAACCGGATCGGGTTGGCCGGGCACGGCCTTGATGTATCCGGCCAGGTCCAACACCCAGCCAGAGATGAACAGGCCCAGCGACAGCCCGAACTTCTGCAGTAACACAAAGAAGCCGTAGAACACGCCCTCGCGCCGCTGGCCGGTTTGCAATTCATCCAGTTCGATCACGTCGGGCAACATGCTCCAGGGGATGAGATAGCCCACACCCAACCCGGCTCCGGCGACAACGCCAAGCCCGAAGACGAGCGCGATCTGGCCCGGCTGAACGAAAAACAGCGCCAGCAGAACGCCCAGAAAAATGGTCCCGCCAACGTAGTAGACGTTCTTCTTGCCAATCCTCTCACTCACCCTCGCCCAGATCAACACCCAAATGAAAGACGACACTTGGACGGCCAACAGCAAGAAGCCAAACTGCCCCGCTTCAATGCCAATCCAGTCGCGGGCGTAGATAAACAAATTGTTCTGCACGAACTGGATCGTCAGCCACGAGAACAAGTAGATGATCGTTACCAGAATAAAGGCCCGGTTACTGAAAGCGATCTTCAGCCCTTCCAGGAAGCCGGGGCCTTCGTCGGCTTGCGCCGCCGTGCCTCTCTCGCGAACGCCGAAGAACACGGCCAGGAAGCCGGCGATGCTCACCAGCGCCCAGATGCCAACGCTCAAAGCGTAGCCGGTGCGCGGGTCATCTTCAAACGCGGCGATGATTTGCGAGTGACCAAACGCCGACAGCACCCCGCCCAAAATCGAGAAGCTGAAGCGAAACGAATTCAGGCTGGTGCGCTCGTCGTAGTCCAGGCTCAGTTCGGCGGTGAGAGCGGTGTAAGGCACGTTGACAACGGTGAAGGCTGTGTCCAGCAACAGGGCAATCACCAGGTAATACCAGAACCTCAAGCCTTCGTCAATCGGCGGCACAATCCAGTGCAGGAAAAAGACCAGCCCAAATGGGATCGCACCATACAAAATCCACGGGCGGCGGCGGCCCATGCCGCTCTTCGTCTTGTCGGTGAGCCAGCCGACGAGTGGGTCGTTCACCGAGTCCCAGATTTTGACGACGAGCAGAAGCGTGCCTGCCGGGCCAGGTTCAAGCCCGGCGACGTTGACCAGGAAGTTCAACAGAAAGAAGCCGCTGATGGCGGTGACCATGGCCGGGCCGAGGTCGCCCGCGCCAAAGGCCAACTTGGTGGCAACCGACAATTTTTCAGATTTCGCTCCGGCAACGGCAGTCATGGGCTGGCACCTGTGACCAATACCTTTTAGATAGCGTAGTATCGCCCTTGTGGGCGGGCCGCTTGCGCGAGGCCCTATGCTACAGCCTAACGGAAAGGTAGCGGTTCCTGTGAGGAAAGATACTCGGAGATTATAGGGGAGAAAAGGGTTGAAAGCAAAAGACTCTTGAAGTTGGAAACCTATAAGATGTGACCCGTATTCGCCCAACCAGAACTCAGCATCCTGAGCGGAGGCCCGCGCCCCTAGCAGTTTGTCGGAGAGAGCAATTTTTCGGCGGAAAATCAGCTCTCCCTAATCCGAGAAATGGCTGAAAACAAGGGCTTTTCAATTCCTCTCCGACAGCCTGCTAGCAATACGGACTTCATCCGAGAAACAAGCGGGCCGTAGTCGAACGCTTCGCGTGCGGGTCTCGCGCAAGGGCCGCGCCCTTCGACTTCGCGCGGAACCCCTTCGGGCCGCGCTCCGCTCAGGGCGCTACTCTGCCTTTATCGCCGCCGCCACCTTCGCCCAGTTGCTGTCTGCTTCACTCGGCGTGAAGGGCAAATAAAGCGCGAGCCGATCCACCAACCCGTCGTACCGGGCGCCCAACTTGCCGCCGATGTCGTCCCAGGCGCCTTCGACTAAAAACTCGGCTAACATCTCGTCAGTGATAACGGCGGGCATCTCGCCCCAGCCGCCTTTGGCGGCAAGCGCGGTGAGGGTTTCAGCCTGCGCCTCCCAGCCGTGCAAACTCATCACGGGCCGGTAAGTGGGGGTTGAAGCGTAGAAAGCAACTTGCGAACGCATCGCTTCGCGCATCATCGTGCGCGCCGCCCCGTCTTCGCCAATGGCCACAAAGGCCGAGGCCGCAAGGGCGATCTCGCTTCGGGATCGCCCGGATTTGGCCGCGCCGGCTTCGATGTTCGGCAGGATGACTTCCTCAAGATAGCGGCGGGTGTGATAAGGGTGGACGTGGAAGCCGTCGGCGGCTTCCCCGGCCAACTTGATCAGGGGAGCGTTGACTCCGGCAATGTAGATCGGAATCTTCGGGTGCGGGATCGGGCCGGGATTGAAGAACGGCGTCATCAACGTCAGCTTGAAATGCTCGCCGCGAAAGTTGAGCCGGTCGCCCGTCTCCCACGCTTTCCAGATCGCGCGCAGGGCGGCGATGAACTCGCGCAGTTTGCCGACCGGCGACTCGGGCCAGGCCATGCCGAAGCGCCGCTCGACGTGCGGCTTGACCTGCGTACCGAGGCCGAGGATGAACCGCCCGCCCGACTGTTGCGCCAGGTCCCAGGCAGTGTAAGCCACCGTCATCGGGCTTCGGGCAAAGGCGATGGCCACCGCCGTGCCGAGGTGGATGTTGTTGGTGTGTTCGGCGGCGAGGGCCAGCGGCAGGAATGGATCGTGTTGGGTTTCGGTGGCAAAGAGGCTGTGCGCGCCGAGGGCCTCGGCGCGGCGGGCCAGGTCGGGGACTTGCTTGAGGGAGACGGGGGCGAGGGCGATGTCGAAATGCATCTATGTTTTCCTTTCCGATCCTTTGACATTATAACCGCCAAAAAGAGAAGCCCGGCTTGCAACCGGGCTTCGTGTTTACCAGTATTCTCGCATCAGTTCCGTTGACCACGTCGGCTGGCGGATGTCTCCCTGCGGCAGGAACCCGGCCATGATCGGTTTGATGTCCAAGACTAGAGTAATCATGTAATCTCTCTATTCCATCCACACCGTGCGGTCTTCAAACGAGGGGCGCGAGATGGCAGTCGGTTCGGCGAGCGGGTAGCCGATGTGGACGAAAGCAATCAGGTGTTGATCCGGGGCGAGGCCGAAGAAGGCTTTCACGTCCGGGTCGAGGGCGTTGGGGCCGGTGTTCCACTTGGCGGCCAAACCGAGGGCGTGCGCGGCCAATAGCAGGTTCTGCACTGCCGCCGCCGTGGCGCACACGTTTTCGATCTCAAGCACTTTCGACTCTCTCGGTTTGTCCACCGCCACGACGATGAGCAAAGGCGAGCGCAGGGCCTTGGAGCGTTGCACGGCAAGGAGTTCGTCGGTGGCATTCGGATCGCGCTTGCGAAAGGCGGCGGCGAAGGCATCGCCGAGCCGCTCGCGGGCAACGCCGGTGAGGACGAAGAATCGCCACGGGCGCACTCGGTAGTGGTTGGGCGCTTGCGCCGCCGCGCTCAACATCTGCTCGATTAGTTCGCACGGCACCGGGTCGGGTTTGACTTTGCCAATGGATTGGCGGGTGTGAATGGCGTCGAGGGTATTCAAGCGGTCGCGCGAACAGATTTCGCCACCAGGCGCGTCGTCCACCAGCGCACTGCGCCGAGGGTGATCAGCCAGTAGCCGACGTAGGCAATGATTTCGACGAGCGAGGGCGTGGGCGTGTAGCCAACCAGCGTGCGCAGGAATTGCCCGGCCACCGATTCTTTGCTGATGAAGGCGCTGGTGTTCCAAACCTGGTCTACGACTTCGGGCAGGAGACCGGCTTCCTGGAATTCGTGAACGCCGTGCATGAACAGCCCGGCGGCGAAGACGAGCAGAAGCAGGCTGGTGATGTCAAAGAACAGCCGCACGTTGAGCCGGACGGTGGAGGCGTAGAGCAGGTAGCCAATCAGGGTGGCGAGGCCCAGGCCGATCACCGAGCCAATGAGCGTGTCAATGCCGCTCGACTGAAAGGCGGCGGCCCCGAGGAATAAGGCGGTCTCAATACCTTCCCGGAACACAGCCAGGAAAGTCAAAGCAAAGAGCCCCCAGGCCGTGCCGCGAGTCACCGCCTTTTGCACATCATGCTCAAGCGAGGCCTTGAAATTGCGAGCCTGTGACCGCATCCAGAAGATCATCCAGGTGAGGACAACGACAGCCAGCATCATCGTCGTGCCTTCAAAGAGTTGCTCGGCGCGGCCTTCAAGCTTTGCGCCCACAGCGGTGATGCCCACTGCCAGCGCCGTGCTCAGCAGAACAGCGACTAACACACCAGCCCAGGCCACCCGGCCATACTGGGCCTGGCCAATCTTTCGCAGATAGCCAAATACAATTCCCACGATGAGCGCGGCCTCGAGGCCTTCACGCAGGGTAAGCAGTAATGACACTAACATTCGTTTTCTTCGCTCCTTGAAAGTAACGTGTGATTACGGTAATATTAGTGAAAATAATCTTCAATATCTAGTCCAGCCTGTTAACTCAGCTTGCTATCAGAGGTCAATTTGGAAGTTAACCGCAGTCAACAAAAGGGGTTGTGCGGGTTGCCGGGAGAGAGTTCCCCAAAATCCGCTTCTGCCAACTTGCCCGCCGAGAATGAAACGCTCGAAGCGATCACCCACGCCCGGCGCGAATACCTAGCCGAAATCTACCGCCTGCAACAATCCACTGATGAGCCGGTGACGACGACCGCTCTGGCCGAGCGGCTGGAGGTCTCGCCGCCGGCGGTGGTGCGCATGATGCGCCGCCTAGCGCAAGAGGGCTACTTGCGCCGCCAACCCTACAAAGGCGTGAGCCTGACTCCCGACGGCGAGCGTGAAGCGTTGAAGTCCATCCGCCGCCACCGTTTGCTCGAAGCGTTTCTAGTGATTGTGATGAAGTTCGGCTGGGACGAAGTGCACGAGCACGCCCACGGCCTGGAGGGGGTGATTAACGATCAGTTCGAGGATCGCATGGATGAGCTGGCCGGCTTTCCCAAACGATGCCCGCACGGCGACCCCATTCCCACCAAAGACGGGCGGATGCCGAAGCCGAACGAAGCCAGCCTCTCGGAGTTTGAAGTTGGCACGCAAGCCGTCATCAGCCGCATCCGCAACCACACGCCCGACAAATTGCGCTACCTGGCCGAGCACCAACTCATGCCCGGCGCGACTATCACCCTGCTGGGCCGCGCCCCCTTCAACGGCCCGGTGCGGGTGAAGACTCCCTCCGGCGAGCACGTGCTTGGCTCCGAGATGGCGGGCAATATTTATATTGAGACCCAATGATGATCAAAAAGAATAGACTCTGGATAGTGCCGGGACTCATACTGCTTGTGACAGGCCTGAGCTGTGTCACCCTGACTCGGATGGTTGAGCCGCCGACGGCCACCCCGGCCCCGCTTCCCACCCCCGCCCCGGTTCCCACCGAATACGCCGTCCCCGACGAAGGCGTCGCCCACATCCAGCTTGGCGATACCGGCGTGTACGAGCATTACCCGCCCTCATCCGGCCAGCACTACGGCCAGGCTTTCGAGTGGGGCTTCTACGAAGAAGAAGTGCCGCCCGAATACTACGTCCACAATCTGGAGCACGGCGGCGTCGTGATCCTCTACAACTGCCCGGAAGCCTGCCCCGACACCCAAGACGCGCTCTTTCAATTCGTCAACCACGCTCCTGCCGAAGATGTCTTTGGCGAAGTGAAGATCATCGTCAGCCCCAACGCCAAGATCGAGTCGCCGGTAGTGGCCCTGGCCTGGGGCTGGCAGTTAGACCTGCCCACTGCCGACCCCGACGCGCTGTTGGATTTTTACCTGCGCTACGTCAACCAAGGTCCCGAACTCGTGCCGTAGGTTTGACAACGGATGGAACGGATAAAACGGATAAATATAAAATCTATCCGTTCACTCCGTTAAATCCGTTGTCAGCTTCTTACTCGCCCTGTCTTGTCGCCCGCGGCTGGCTCTTGCGCGCTTGCAGGAAGCCGCTGGCGCTCTCCAACGCTTCCTTGCCCTGTTGCAAAATATTGATCACCGAGTGCACCGGGCCGCTTCCGGTCGCCATCACCACCCCCGTCACCAGCACGTCAAACGCAACCGCCGTCTCGCCCTTGAAGATGCCCAGCAGGTGCAACATTTGCACCGAGCCGATCGAGGCAATGAGCAGGCCCAGCAGAACGCTGATGTACAAACTGGCCAGCCGCTTCGCCTGCCGGTAAGTGGGCGACTTGAGCGTGATGCTCTCTAAAAAGCCCTCGGCCCGCTCGAGACGATCCTCAAAAACCTTCAGCGTCCCTTTGACGAGTTGCTCGTGCTCCTGAAGCTTGCCCGGTTCCAGGGGAATCGATCCTGAATTGAGCTTGGTCGCCACGTCAATCAGTTTCTCGCGGGCGTTCGCCGCCTCGCTTTCGGCGTAATCAATCCAGGACTCGGCCTGCGCCAGAAACGCCACGGCCTTGCTGGCCCGGGTCTCGACCAAGTCGAACGTGGTTTCCAGAATGCGCTCAATGGCCGCCGCCGCGGCCACCACCGGCGCCAGGACGAGGGCCACGTCCCCCGCCGCGCTGGCCTGAGCCGGATCGTACTTTGCCACCACCAGTATCCAGGCCACCACGAGGAGCAAAACGATGCCGGAGACAAGGGTAAGCGCCCGGCGGAGCATGGTTGCGCCGGACGCAGTGGGCGAACGGGTTGAGGTTGATTTGATAGTCATGGTCATTCCTCCTGAGAGAGTGAGTGATTGGAAAAATAAAAACCGCAAAGGCGCAAAGGGCGCAAAGAAAATCTTTGGTTTTTCCTTGCGTTCTCCGCGTCTTTGCGGTGAAATTCCTTCAAGCCTGTAGCGTCTATCCGTAAATATCGTTCCGGCGATCCTCAAACACCGGGATTCGCTTGCGCACCTCGTCGGCCAGCGCCAGGTCAATCTCGGCGTGCAGTAGCTCCGGCCCGTCGCCGCCTTCGGCCACCGCCTCGCCCCACGGGTCAATCACCGCCGACTTGCCGCCGAAGTGTTCGCCCTTCGACTCGCCCACGCGGTTGACGGCGACCACGAACATCTGATTCTCAATCGCCCGCGCCCGAATCAGAGTCTGCCAGTGGGCCGTTCGCCGGCTGGGCCACTCGGCGGGCAGGATGACCAGCTTGGAGCCAAACAGCGCGTACTTGCGGAACAATTCGGTGAAGCGCAGGTCGTAGCAAATCGCCAGCCCGGTTCGGCCCCACGTTGCCTCCGTTGTAACCGCCTCTTCGCCCGGCGCCAGCCACTGCTCTTCTTGCATCAATCGGAACAGGTGTAGTTTGCGATAGACGGCCTGTTGTGTGCCATCCGGATTGAGAAGTGCCAGCGTGTTGTAGCATTTGCCGTTTCGCGCTTCGAGGATCGAGCCGGCAATGCCGATGTTGAACTCCGCCGCCAGCGCCGACAGTTCGGCGAACATGCCTTCGCCGAGTGGCGAGGCATACCTGGGCCAGTTCGCCAAATCGTAGCCGGTGCTCCACAGTTCGGGGAAGACGACGAGGGCCGAGCGGTTGCGGGCGGCCTCCGCCGTCCACTCGCGCACAACGGCAAAGTTGGCTTGGGGGTCGCCGAGGGCGATGTTCATTTGGCCGAGGGAGAGGCGAAGTTTTGTCATCTATCGTTATCCTTACTGTCAACGGATTTTTCGGAGCGGATTGAACAGATGTCGAATGCCGGCCAATCCGTGCAATCCGTTCCCATAATCCGTTGACAGCTACTTCCCCTCCGCCCACTGCTCACAAGTCTTGTGATAAGGCTCTTCTGGGGGGAAGTATCGCCGCCATTCGGACGGGGTGAAGTTGCGGCCCACAATGCGACAGGCGCGTTCCATCCAGGCCTGCGGCGAGAGCGGCCAGAGAATGATCGTCCCGTCGTAACTGCCGGAAGCCAGAGTCGCCCCATCGGGGCTGAAGGCCACGCTCCACACCCAACTCGTGTGGCCGGTCAGCGGCTCGCCCAGCGCCTTGGGCGCGCTGGGGTCGGAGGCATCCCACAGGCGGACGGTCCCGTCGGCACTGCCGGAAGCCAGGGTCGCCCCATCGGGGCTGAAGGCCACGCTCCACACCCAACCCGTGTGGCCGGTCAGCGGCTCGCCCAGCGGTTTGGGCGCGCTGGGGTCGGACACACCTGTGTTGAGCGTAGTCGAAACGTCCCACAGGCGGACGGTCCCGTCGGCACTGCCGGAAGCCAGGGTCTTCCCATCGGGGCTGAAGGCCACGCTCAACACCGCACTCGTGTGGCCGGTCAGCGGCTCGCCCAGCGCCTTGGGCGCGTTGGGGTCGGAGGCATCCCACAGGCGGATGGTCCCGTCGGCACCCCAGGAAGCCAGGGTCGTCCCATCCGGGCTGAAGGCCACGCTCCTCACCTCACTCGTGTGGCCGGTCAGCGGCTCGCCCAGCGCCTTGGGCGCGCTGGGGTCGGAGGCATCCCACAGGCGGACGGTCGTATCGGCACTGCCGGAAGCCAGGGTCGCCCCATCCGGGCTGAAGGCCACGCTCCACACCGCACTCGTGTGGCCGGTCAGCGGCTCGCCCAGCGCCTTGGGCGCGCTGGGGTCGGAGGCATCCCACAGGCGGACGGTCCCGTCGTCACCCCCGGAAGCCAGGGTCGCCCCATCGGGGCTGAAGGCCACGCTCGACACAGAACCCGTGTGGCCGGTCAGCGGCTCGCCCAGCGCCCTGGGCGCGCTGGGGTCCGACACACCTGTGTTGAGCGTAGTCGAAACGTCCCACAGGCGGACGGTCGTATCGGCACTGCCGGAAGCCAGGGTCGCCCCATCGCGGCTGAAGGCAACGCTATTCACCCAACCCGTGTGGCCGGTCAGCGGCTCGCCCAGCGCCTTGGGCGCGCTGGGGTCGGACACATCCCACAGGCGGACGGTCGTATCGGCACTGCCGGAAGCCAGGGTCGCCCCATCGGGGCTGAAGGCCACGCTCAACACAGAACCCGTGTGGCTGGTCAGCGGCTCGCCCAGCGGTTTGGGCGTGCTGGGGTCGGACACACCTGTGTTGAGCGTAGTCGAAACGTCCCACAGGCGGACGGTTGTGTCGTAACCCCCGGAAACCAGAGTCGCCCCATCGGGGCTGAAGGCCACGCTCCTCACAGAACCCGTGTGGCCGGTCAGCGGCTCGCCCAGCGCCTTGGGCGCGCTTGGGTCGGACACACTTGTGTTGAGCGCAGTCGAAACATCCCACAGGCGGATGGTCCCGTCGCCACCCCCGGAAGCCAGGGTCTTCCCATCGGGACTGAACGCCACGCTCTCCACCCAATCCGTGTGGCCGGTCAGCGGCTCGCCCAGCGGTTTGGGCGCGCTGGGGTCGGACACACCTGTGTTGAGCGCAGTCGAAACGTCCCACAGGCGGACGGTCGTATCGGCACTGCCGGAAGCCAGGGTCGCCCCATCCGGGCTGAAGGCCACGCTCCACACCCAATCCGTATGGCCGGTCAGCGGCTCGCCCAGCGATTTGGGCGCGCTGGGGTCGGACACATCCCACAGGCGGACGGTCCCGTCGTCACCCCCGGAAGCCAGGGTCGCCCCATCGGGGGTGAAGGCCACGCTCCTCACAGAACCCGTGTGGCCGGTCAGCGGCTCGCCCAGCGGTTTGGGCGTGCTGGGGTCGGACACACCTGTGTTGAGCGTAGTCGAAACGTCCCACAGGCGGACGGTCCCGTCGCCACCCCCGGAAGCCAGAGTCGCCCCATCAGGGCTGAAGGCCACGCTCATCACCAAATCCGTGTGGCCGGTCAGCGGCTCGCCCAGCGCCTTGGGTGCCCTGGGGTCCGACACATCCCACAGGCGGACGGTCCCGTCGGCATCCCCGGAAGCCAGGGTCGCCCCATCGGGGCTGAAGGCCACTCTATACACCCAATCCGTGTGGCCGGGGAGAAGGGCCCGTAAACGCGGCTGGCCCTGCAAGGCGCGCAGGAGGCTGTCGCGGGAGTCAAACGTATCCTCGGAGTATCCGCTCTGATAGCGATAGGCTTCCACCCCCAATAGCAAAGCCAGATCCAACCGATTGTTGATCTGGGCCACGGATTGGGCGGCCAGTTCCCGGGCGCGGGCCAGGCGGGATTGCTGTTGGGCCACTTGGCGTGCCTCGTCGGCAAAGGCCTCGGCAGTCCGGGCGGCGTTGGCGCTCTGAGTAGCTTGCACGCCAAATAATCCGGCAACGATGAAGGCCACCAATGCCAAGGCCAACGCTCCCAGTGCTAAGACCAATGCCCCCGCAAGATACAAAGCTCGTTGGCGTAACTGCGCCGCCCGCTTCTTCGCCGCTTCCAGTTCGCTCACCTGCAAGGCGCGGCTGGCTTCAACAAACTCCCTCTCCAGCGCCGTCATCTCTTCGGCGTGCGCCTTCGCCCATTCCGCTGCCTGCGCCAACCGTGCCCCGCGATAGAGCGCGCCCTCGTCGCGCTTCAACACCTCCCATTCCTGCGCGTCTTCAGTCAGTTGGCGGTGCAGGCGCAATCCCTCGCGGTCTTCGTCCAGCCAGCCACGCAGGGTCGGCCACTCGCGAATCAGGGCCTCGTGGGCAACCTCGGCGGTCTTTTCGTCCGTCGTCACCAGCCGCTCGTCGGCCAGCAGTTTCAGCACCGCTTGCACATTCGCGGCTTCGTCGGGGTTTGGCGAAAGCTCGGCGAGTGCGGCGCGTCTTCGTGTGTCTTGCGTGCCTTCGCCCAACTCGGTGAGACTGATGAAGATGCGGCGGGCGATGGTTTGGCCGAGAGGCGTGAGGCGGCTGTACACGCTTTCGGCGGTCCTGGCAATCGCGCCGCGCACTTCGCCGGACTCAGTGTAGCCGCGTAGAGTGAGTTTGCGTCCCCGCCGCCGCTTCCAGGTTTCGAGCAGGGCGTGGGAGAGCAGGGGCAGGCCGCCCGGCTCGTCGCCAATGTCCTTCAAGAGCGTCTCCACCAGCCCCGGCTCCAGTTCCCATCCGCCGCGCTTGGCCGGTTCTTCGATGGCCCGCCGCAGTTCGTCGGCGTTCATTGGGCCGATGTACTCCTGCTGTTTGGCGACGGCTTCGCGAAGGGTGTCGTATTGGGCGCAATGGGCGTAGAAGTCGGCGCGGAGGGTGAGGAGGAGGAGGGTGGGAGTGTCGCCCCACCCCCCGGCCGCTGTCGCGTCCCCTGACGGCCCCTCGACTGCGGGCGAAACGACACCGCCCTCCGCTCGGGGTGCGCCACTGGGAGAGGGGGAGTTGATGGCCGTCATGAGGTTGTCTATGAAGGCTTTGCGTTCGGCTTCGTCTTTGCAGGCGGTGAAGAGTTCTTCGAATTGGTCAACGACGAGCAAGAGGTGTGTGGGCGTGTGGGGGTGTGGGCGAGAGGCCTCGCCCGCACTTCCATACCCCTGCGCTCCCACACTGAGCAATTTGCGAACATACAAATGCAAACTGCGCTGGCTCTGTTTGAGGTCGTTGATGAGGGTATCGGCGGCAGTCACCGACTCGGAGTCGCGAGTGAGGCTGATGGCGAGCGATTCAAGCGGCTGGGCGGTGGGGGTGATGACGTGAATCGGCCAATCGGGATGTTCGCGCCGCAGGGCCGGGATGAGTCCGGCGCGGACAAGCGACGACTTGCCACTGCCGGATGCGCCGATGATGGCGAGGAAGCCCCACCCCCCAGCCCCCTCCCCTGACCGCTTCGCGACAACACCGTCAGGAGAGGGGGAGTGGCCTGCTCCCCCCTCTCCTATTCGGTGCTGTAACGAATAGGAGAGGGGGGCTGGGGGGGTGAGGCGGGCGACGAGCTTCTCCACCCACGCCTCGCGCCCAAAGAACAAATTCGCATCGGCTTCGTCGAAGTATTGCAGGCCCTTGAAAGGTGACTCGCCGGGAGCGGGCGCTTCGTCTTCTGTGGCAGGAGCCGCAGGTTTTTCGCCGATGATGACCGTGTCGGCGTAAATGACATCACGGCCCGCCGTGATTTTATTGCCGCCAGTCACATCCCCCCGCCCAACCGTGATCGAACTGCCTTCGCCAGCCGTGATGCCGCCTTGCCTCACGTTGGGCGAAGTGTCTTCAGCAGGTTCTGGTCGGGCTTGCGGGTCGGTGTCAGACATCAATCAAGATTGTAGACCGATCAGGCGAAAGCGCAACTGCTATCTCGCTAGAAACTTTGAAATTGCGCCATCCACGCGCGCCACTGGCGACGAATGCCGCGTTGAGCGAGTTGTTGCCCGCTCCCGGTTTGTCGCTTTACGTTTCACGGCTTCGGCAGGAACTTCCCAATCTCCCTGGCAATATCCAGCGCGGCGTGGGGCCGGGCCAAACTGCGGGCGTTGGCGGCGGCGGCGGCTAACATCTCGGGGCCGGAACCGGCCAGTTCGCGCACGGCGGCCACCACTTTGTCCGGCCCTGGCGCCCAGCGGCCGGCGCCGTTGTCTACCACAAATCGCACATTGCCCTCTTCCTGCCCCGGCAGTGCTCCGCTCAACACAATTGGCAGTCCGGCGTTAATGGCTTCCACCACCGACGACGGCCCGGCTTTGGTGACGATGAGATCGGCGGCGCGCATCAGGTCGGGCATGTTGGTGACGAAGCCGTAGATGTGAGCCGGGATTTTCCACTGGGTGCTGTTGAGGCGGACGCGGAGCGCATCGTTGCGCCCGGCTACCACCGCCAGTTGCAGGGGCAGACCTGCCTCGGCGATGCCGGCGGCGATCTCGTACAACGGCCCCATGCCCTCGCCGCCGCCGACGAGCAGAACCGTGATCAGGTCTGGTCGCCAGCCCAGGGTTTGGCGGAGGCCTCCCTTGTCGCCGGGCGGGACGGTAAATTTTTGCGAAATGGGCAGGCCGATGATTTTGAGTTTTTCGGGCGGGACTTTGTGGTGCAGGGCGCGCTGGTAGGCGCCTTCGGTGGGGACAATGATTTCATCCACTTTGGGATAAAACCAGAAGGCGTGGGCCGAGACCAGGTCGGTGACGACGGTGATGAAGGGCGGGCGGCGTTTGCCCAGGGCGCGCATCGTAGGCATCGTCAGGAAGGGATGGGCGCTCACATACACGTCCGCCGGATGCTCACGCACCAGACGGCGGAAGGCGGGCCGGGTGTACGGATAGAACGCGCCAACCAGCGCCCGCGTCTGGCTCCGGCCATCACTCACCTTGAAGCCCGGCCCCCAGAACTGCGAGCCGCGGGCGATGATGCTTGGATACCAGGCCGGAAAGCGGCTGAAGGGGTAGGGCGTATACTGCTTGAAGACATCAATGAGTTCGACCTGCACCGACTCGCCGTATTGGAGGTTGAGGGCTTCTTGAATAGCTTCGGACGAGGCGCGATGGCCGCCGCCGGTGTCGGACATGAGGATGACGACGCGATGGGGCATAGGGTGGGTGTTGGCAATAACCAATAACCCATTAAGTTATTAGTTATTGGTTATTCTCCTTCGGCGTGGCCGGAGAGAGTTTGGTTTTGAGACGCTTCTCCAACTCGCGGCGGGGAAGCAGGACTCGCCGCCCGCAGATGTCGCACGTCAGGCCGATGTCGGCTCCGAGGCGAACCACCGTCCACTCGTAGCCGCCGCACGGGTGCGGTTTGCGGAGTTTGAGTCGATCTCCAATCGCCAAATCGAGCGGCATGAGGGGATTATAGCAGAGAGGCGGAGTGTTATAATCTTTCCATATCAAACTCCCTGTTTGTAGATGAGAGCAAGATGATCAATTTATCTCTTTTTGAAGCGCCGAAAGAAATACACGAACGTTATGACCCAAATGCCAGGCTGGTTCTTTACAGTGGCGACGCAATAGATTTCGTTGCCACAATCCCAGATAACTCGATAAGCCTTGTTGTCACCTCACCACCTTACAACCTGGGCAAAGATTACGAACGGCGTGTTGAAATCGCCCAGTATTTAGAGACTCAGGCGCAATTGATAGCTCAACTCCATCGCGTGCTCAAAGAAGACGGTAGTATTTGCTGGCAAGTAGGCAATTTCGTCGAAGATGGTGAGGTCTATCCTTTGGATATCCTCTATTATGGCATGTTCAAAAAGCTAGGCATGTTTTTGCGAAACAGGATCATCTGGCATTTTGGGCACGGCCTGCACACCTCAAAACGGTTTTCTGGGCGCTACGAAACGATTCTCTGGTTTACTAAAAGTAACGATTACGTATTCAATCTTGACCCTGTTCGCGTGCCGTCAAAGTATCCAGGCAAGCGCCATTATAAAGGGCCAAATAAAGGCAAACCATCTGGTAACCCCAATGGTAAGAATCCTTCGGATGTGTGGAAAATACTATTGGAAGATTGGGATGAAGCCTTTTGGGATGTGCCCAACGTCAAGTCTAACCACCCGGAGAAAACGCTACATCCCTGCCAGTATCCTGTCGAACTTATTGAGCGTTGTATCCTTGCGCTAACTCACGAAGACGACTGGGTATTTGATCCCTATGCTGGCGTTGGCACATCACTCATTGCTGCAACTATGCATAATCGCCGGGCGTTGGGCAGTGAGAAAGAGGATAGTTACGTTGATATTGCTCGTGAACGCCTGCAGGCGCTTGTCAACGGCGCTTTAAAAATCAGGCCGATGGGCAAGCCGGTTTACGTGCCTACTGGTCGCGAGAAAGTAGCACAAATACCTGACGAATGGAAGGAAACGCCCCAAAGGAAACTCTTAGAGAAAAGGAGAAAGTATCGAAAATGAAAATTGTGGGCATGTATTCCTTCAATAATGGGAAAGAAGCCATTGAGGCGAAGTTCAACGCCGAATTTCAGGAAGTGCAACAGGCTATCGAAGCGGTCAGAGGGAAATCTCACAAGACTAAAACCAGCCGCGAAAAGACAATGCCAGGCAAAGTGTTATTTAGCCCAAAGTCTTTGAATAAGGCTTTTGGAGCAGAATTTGAAAAGAAGGGGTGGAATAATCATCGCGTTCTATGCAACTACCCAACTGAATATTATGTTTCGAATTACACACCATCTGCCAAGCCCAGAGGCGCTTTCCGTGACATAGATTTCGTGAAAAATAAGGTCGGCGTCGAAATCCAGTTTGGCAAGTATAGCTTCATGGTTTACAACGTCTGCGCCAAAATGACAATCTTTCATAAGATGGGCTTGATAGACGTGGGCATTGAAGTTGTGCCTATCAAAGAGCTTGCAAATGAGATGTCTACGGGCGTCTCGTATTTTGAGCAGATAGTATGGGACTTGGAACATCGCGGCGTTGCCGACATTGATATTCCAGTCCTCATTCTCGGAATTGCGGTGTAACAATGGCTTTCTACGTCTCTCTTGGCATCACCCTCATCCTCGCCATCACCGTCCACGAGTTCGCCCACGCCATCACCGCTGATTACCTGGGCGACTCTCTGCCACGCAGTCAAGGCCGCGTTACCCTCAACCCGCTGGCGCATCTGGATCCGTTTGGCTCGCTTCTCTTCATCGTCAGCGGCTTCGGCTGGGGCCGCCCGGTGCTCACCAATCCTTACAACTACCGGGTCCCGGTTCGCACCGGCATGGCCATCGTCGCCTTCGCCGGGCCGCTCTCAAACTTCCTCATGGCCATGCTGGCCGCCATCCCGTTTCGGCTGGGACTCGGCGGCGCGCTCAACTTCGGCGGCGTCGGCCAAATCGTTCCCTCGCTTGCCGACTTCCTCTCGATCTTCATTCAAGTCAACATCGGCCTGATGCTGTTCAACCTGATTCCCATCTCGCCCCTCGATGGCTTCAAAGTGGCATTGGGTGTCCTGCCGGATCAGTGGGCCAACACGCTGGCCGGGTTGGAGCAAGTGGGGCCGATATTATTGCTGTTGTTGGTGGTGAGTGGGCGGTTCGGCTTCAACCTGCTTGGCTTTCTGGTTGGCCCGGCGCAACAAGGCCTCATGAAACTTCTGGTCGGCTGATGACGGGCGCACGCTACCGAGTCTGGCAATTCGGGCGACTGCTCACATCGCGCCTGCCCGCTGAGGCGCTGGCTGAAGTGCGCGCCTGGCTCACGCCGCAACTCTTCGAACTCTTCTGCCGCATGACGCCCGCGGAGCAACATCACGCTTACTGCGTCCGGCAAACGCTGATGACACAAGGCTATACCGACCGCGACCTGCTCACCGCCGCCCTCCTGCACGACGTGGGCAAGAGCAAAATGCCGCTGGCAGTTTGGGAGAAAGCGGCGATCGTGTTGGGATTCAAATTCATGCCACGACTGGCAGAACAATGGGGACGAGCAGAGACGGTTCAACCGTCGTGGCTTGCCCGCCCTTTCGTCGTCGCCGTTCAACACCCGGCCTGGGGAGCAGACCTGGTCGAAGCCGCCGGCGGCTCCCCGGTCGCCGTCGCCCTCATCCGCTGCCACCAGAGTAAGAGTAAGGAGTTAGAGTTGTTGTCGGCCTTGCAAGCGGCGGATAATAGCAACTAACATGCTCTAACTCCCAACTCTAACTTCAGACACTATGCCTGTCATCACCATTATCGGCCTTGGCCGAATCGGAACCAGCATTGGCCTGGCCCTCAAGCGCAAAACAATCGATCAACTGGTCGTCATCGGCCACGACCGCTCGCCCGAAATTGGCCGCCAGGCGCAAGCCCGGGGCGCAGTGGATCGCGCCGAGTGGAACCTGCCCGCCGCCGCCGAAAACGCCGATTTGATTCTGCTATGCACGCCGCTCCAGGAACTGCGGCAAGCCATGCAGGAAGTTGCGCCCCACCTCAAGCCGGGCAGTGTCATCTCCGACGTTGCGCCGCTCAAAGCGCCGGTGCTCGAATGGGCCACTGAACTCATCCCTGCCGATCGCTACTTCGTCGGCGGCAGTCCCATCCTCAACCCGCTTTACCTGCACGACGGCCTCACCGGCCTCGAAGCCGCCCGCGCCGATCTGTTTGATAACGGGCTGTGGGCGCTCGTGCCCGAAGCGGATCCGCCGCCCGAAGCCTTGAAACTGATCAACGACTTTGCCCGCCTCGTCGGGGCAACGCCGTTTTTTGTGGACGCGGTTGAGTACGATTCCCTGTTGGCCGGAACCAGCACCTTGCCGGCCCTGTTGGCCACGGCGCTGGTTCGCGCCGTGAGCAATGCGCCCGGCTGGACGGATGCTCGCAAAGTGGCCGACCGCACCTTTGCCACCGCCACCGCGCCCGTCTCGTTTGCCAGCCCGGCCGCGCTTCGCGCCGCCGCCCTGTTGAATCAGGCCAGCGCCCTGCACTACCTCGACGAAGCGCTCGAACATCTCAACCACTTGCGCAAAGCCATCTCTGAAAACGACAGCCAGACGCTCGACGCCCTGCTCACCGAAGCGACGCTCACCCGTGAGGTGTGGCTGAAGAAACGCGGTGAAGCCAACTGGGAAGCCGAAGAGAAACCGAAGTTCGAAACGCCCACCGCCGGGCAGGTGTTGGGGCAGATGATTGGGTTGGGGCGGAAAAAGAAGTGAACAGTAAACAGTGAACAGTTCTAGCCGTAGTTCACTGTTCACCGATTACTGTTCACTGATTACTATGCCTTTCTGCTACATCCTCGAATGCGCCGACGGCACGTTTTACACCGGCTGGACGACCGACCTGGAGCGCCGGATGAAGACGCACAACGCCGGGCGGGGAGCCAAGTACACCAAACTTCGCCGCCCGGTGCGGCTGGTTTATTCGGAGAAGTTGCGGAGTCGGTCTGCCGCACAAAAACGCGAATTGGCAATCAAACGCCTGCGGCGCTCAAAAAAACTGGAATTAGTCAACGCAACACGTAACATGCAACGCGTTAGGAGATCGAAATGACGACATCCAAAACTCAATGGATCGCCGACGAACTCGCCGGACTCAAACAGCAAGGTCTCTACAACACCATTCGCACCCTCGGCTCGCCGCAGGGCGCGTGGCTGATGGTGGACGGCAAGCGCGTGCTCAACTTCTGCTCCAACAACTACCTCGGCCTGGCCAACCACCCGCGCCTCGTGGCCGCCGCCAAAGCCGCTACTGACAAATATGGCATCGGCCCGACGGCGGTGCGTTCGATAGCGGGCACGATGGAACTGCACCTTGAACTCGAACGGCGGCTGGCCGCCTTCAAGGGCGCTGAGGCCTGCATCACTTTTCAATCCGGTTTCACCGCTAACTTAGCCACCGTGCCCGCCCTGGTCGGCAAAGAAGACGTGATCTTTTCGGACGAGTTGAATCACGCCAGCATCATTGACGGTTGCCGCCTGTCGGGCGCGAAGATCGTCCGCTACTCGCACAACAACGCCGACAGCTTGCGCGAAGTGATCGCCGCCGAAAAGAAGACCGGCTTCCGCCGGGCCATGATCATCACCGATGGCGTGTTCAGCATGGACGGCGACGTTGCGCCCCTGCCCGACGTTTTGAAAGTGGCCGATGAGGAGGGCTACCTGCTCATGGTGGACGATGCGCACGGCGAAGGTGTACTGGGCAAAGGCGGGCGCGGCATCGTGGATCACTTCGGCCTGCACCACAAGGTGGACGTGGAAATCGGCACACTTTCCAAAGCCTTTGGCGTGGTGGGCGGCTGTGTGGCCGGGGATGCCACCGTCGTCGAATGGTTGCGCCAGCGTGGCCGCCCCTTCCTCTTCTCCAGCGCCATGACCGTGCCAGATGTGGCCGCCTGCCTGGCCGCCATTGACCTGCTCGAAGAGTCCACCGAACTGGTGGATCGCTTGTGGAACAACGCCCGCTACTTCAAGGCCGAGATGAAGACGCTGGGCTTCGACACCGGAGTGAGCACCACCCCGATCACGCCTGTCATGCTGGGCGAAGCGCCGCTGGCCCAGCAGTTCAGCCGCTCCTTGTTCGAGAACAGCGTCTTTGCAATGGCGATTGGCTTCCCCACCGTGCCGCGCGGCAAAGCCCGCATCCGGGTGATGATCTCCGCCGCCCACAGCAAAGACGACTTGAACAAGGGGCTGGAGGCGTTTGCGAAGGTAGGGAAAGGGTTGGGCGTGATCAAATAAATTCGCCACAGAGAGCAGAGATGAAAACAAGGATTAATGATGCTTGACGTTACTCCCGTTCGCAGTAAACAGATCACAACGGCCCGCCTGGCCGAAGGACTGACGCCCGCCGATTTGCGCCGCCTGACCAACGAAATGGTGGATACGATGCTGGAACTGATGGCCAATTGCACGGACGCCGACGCGACCTTCGTGCCGGACGATCCGATGGCTAAAGACGACGCGGCGGCGACGGAAGGCGAGGTGAGCATGCCCTGGACGCTGGGCCATGTGATTGTTCATACCACTGCCTCTGCCGAAGAGAGCGCGGCGCTGGCGGCGGAACTGGCGCGCGGGGTAAAGTGGCACGGGCGATCGCGATCCGAAGTGCCCTGGCAAACGGTGACGACGATCCGGCAATGCCGCGAGCGGCTCGAAGAGAGCCGCCGCATGCGGCTAGCGAGCCTGGAGATGTGGCCGGCCCAACCTTACTTCGACAATACTTACCAACCTTTTGAAGGCAGTGAGCAGGTGAACTGCGTCAACCGCTTCATTCGCGGCCTGTCGCACGACAACAGCCACCTAAAACAAATCGCGGAAATTGTGCGCCAGGCAAAGGCGGCGCACTGAAACCCTAAAGGTCTTCAAGACCTTTAGGGTTTAGAGATACTCTACACTTGCCAGTGAGGCCAGGGCCATTTCGCGAATGTGGCGGTTGATGAAGTAACGGCTGAGAGTGTCAATCGAAAGATACTTGGCCCCGGCCACCAGCCGCACGCACTGCGGCGCGCCGCACAGGCAGACGAAGGGCCGATCCATCTCCCACTCGGTGGAGGGGTAGAAGAAGGTGAGTTCCTCACTGGCGGCAATATCGCGGGCGGCGGTGACGGTGAGGGCCGCCGTGTCCACGATGGTGTTAGGCCGGCACGAGTGGTTGAGATAGGCCAGCACCCCCAATTCTTCAATGTGCGTGGCCTGGCCGATCTGAATGGTTTGATAGGTGGGTTGGGGGGCGATGCGATGGCCGGCGATGCGATAAATCAGTTGGCCGCGCGCGTAAAGCCCGTCGGTGATGAGCCGCGCTCCGTAAGCACTGCCGCCGTGTTCAATGTGGATCATGGATTGCCCTCCAGGTTTATAATGCAATATAAGGCCGGGCTGAGAAAAGTCAAGAGGCCGGGCGATATTTTAAGTGATAGACTCTGGCGCGACATGCCGACGCCTCTCCCGGTCAACGGCCTTTCCCCCAAACCCTTTCTCAAATGGGCGGGCGGCAAAGGCCAGCTTCTCGGCCAGTTTGCCGAACTCTACCCGTGCCAGTTTGCCGGCTACCACGAGCCGTTCGTGGGAAGCGCGGCGGTGTACTTCCACCTGTGCAGCTTGCGAACACCAACCAGTCGAGTCCGGCTGACCGACTCGAATGCTGAGCTTGTCAACTGCTACACAGTGGTCAGGGATGACGTCGACTCCTTGATTGACTCGCTGGCTAAACACAAACGGCAACATTCGCCCGATCACTATTACGAAGTCCGCGCCCACCCCTCGGACGCGCTGAGCGAAGTGGAACGGGCGGCCAGGCTCATCTACCTGAACAAGACTTGTTACAATGGGTTGTACCGGGTCAACCGCCGGGGCCAGTTCAATGTGCCGCTGGGGAGCTACAAGAACCCCGGCATCTATGATCCCGGCGAACTCCGGCAGGCCAGCCGGGCGCTGCAAAACGCCGAGATCGAAGTGGCCCCCTTTGCCTCGGTGGTGAAGCGGGCGCGAAAGGGCGACTTTGTATACTTCGATCCGCCCTATCACCCGCTATCGAGCACCGCCAATTTCACCAGCTACACCCAGGGCGCCTTTGGCGAGCAGGAACAGCACGAGCTGGCCCAGGTGTTCCGCGCGCTTGACCGGAAGGGCTGTAAAGTAATGTTGAGCAATTCGTGGACGCCGTTCATTCGCAATTTGTATAAAGGATTTAGACTCGTCGAGGTTAAAGCCACCCGGGTCATCAACTCCAAAGCCGAGAAGCGAGGGAAGGTTAGCGAGGTGGTTGTGTTGAATTACGACGAGCCTTCGTGGTAAATTACCCCCATGCCCAACGAACTCATCCTCCTTGTTGACGACGAAGTCAACATCGTCGAACTGGCCAAACTGTATCTTGAGCGCGAAGGTTTCCGCATTGCCTCGGCCGGCGACGGGGCGCAGGCGATTGAAGCCGTTCGCAAAGAGAATCCGGCGCTGGTGGTGCTCGACTTGATGTTGCCCAAGATAGACGGCTACGAAGTGTGCCGCCGCGTCCGCGCCGACTCGGACGTGCCGATCATCATGCTCACCGCCCGCGACGAAGACATTGACAAGATCGTCGGCCTGGAACTGGGCGCGGACGATTACATGACCAAGCCCTTCAATCCGCGCGAGTTAGTGGCGCGGGTGAAGGCTATTCTGCGCCGCGCCCCGCCAGGGCAGGGAGTCAAACAAAGCGGGCGCGGCCCGGCCCGCATCGGCGACCTCACCGTGGACGAGGCCCGCCGCGAAGTGACGGTGAGCGGCAAGCCGGTCAACCTTCGCGCCAAAGAATTTGATCTGCTGTTGACGATGGTCGAGAATCGCGGCCTGGTGCTCACCCGCGAGCAGTTGCTCAACCTGGTGTGGGGTTTCGATTTTTACGGGCAGACGCGCACCGTGGATGTGCATGTAGCGCATTTGCGCAAGAATCTGGCCGGCAGTTCGGTGAGCATCGAGACGGTGACGGGCGTGGGGTACAAACTGGTCGGCTAGCCATGTTCAGCTCTCTGCGCTCCCGGCTCATCGTCTCTTACATTTTCGTCGTCCTCGTCTGCCTTCTGCTCGTCGGCCTGTCGCTGTTGTTCTTCATTCGCTCCAACGCGATTGTCGAGCGCCTGGACTACAACCGCCTCACGGAAGTGGCGCGGACGGCTTTGCGCGGCCAGGAGCCTCCAGGCGCGAATAACATTGACGACTTGAATCGTTTCGCTCTCGACGTGGCGGCGGCCAACGAGACCCGGGTGCTGTTGGTGGATAACACGGGGCGGGTGGTCGTGGATAGCGCGGTGGCGGCGGGTGAGGCGGCGGCGGGCGACATCGCCCAGGTTGAAATTCTCCCCAACGCCCAGCGCGGCGTGGTGCGCGACTCCGCTCGCCGGGCGTGGCTCTTCGTCTCACGCCCGGCCGGACCGGGTTTGCAAATTCTGTTTGCCGCGCCGCGCACGTTGCCGCTTCAGTTCTTGCAGGAAAATTTCCTCACCCCTTTTTTTCAGGCGGCGGCGGTGGGGGTCGTGCTGTCGGTGGTCATGGCGTTGCTGATTGCTCAGTGGGTGGCAACCCCTCTGCAAAAAGCGTCCTCGGCGGCGGCGGCGATTGCCCAGGGCAAGTTTGACCAGACGGTGCCGGTCAGCGGGCCGACGGAAGTCAAATCGCTGGCCCGGTCATTCAACGAGATGACGGCCCGGGTCAACACGAGCCAGCAAGTTCGGCGCGATTTTGTGGCCAACGTCTCACATGAACTCAAAACGCCGCTGACCTCTATTCAAGGATTCTCTCAGGCAATTCTCGACGGGGCCGCCGCCGACCCCGAAGCAGTGCGCCGCGCGGCGACGATTATCAACGACGAGGCCGACCGGATGCGCCGCTCGGTGGAAGGTTTGCTCGACCTGGCCCGCCTCGACGCGGGGCAGGCGGCCCTGCAACGCGTGCCGACCGACCTGGCGGCAGTGCTCACTTCGATGATCGAGAAGCTCAGCCTGCGCGCCGCCGAGAAACAAATCATCTTGCGCGCCCAGATTGACCCTCTGCCATCCATGGTCGCCGACGCCGACCGGCTGGCGCAGGTGTTTGCCAACCTGCTCGACAATGCGCTCAAGTACACGCCCAACGGCGGCACGGTCACGCTGACGGCGCAATTGGGATCAGGCGGCGTAGTTGTTACCGTGACCGACACTGGCAGTGGCATCCCGGCGGAAGATTTGCCGCACATCTTCGAGCGGTTCTACCGGGTAGAAAAATCAAAGGCGGCCGGCCGGGGTTACGGCCTGGGATTGGCAATTACCAAAGAGATCGTGCAAGCTCACCGCGGCGCGATCTCGGTTGAGAGTGTGTCCGGCCTCGGCACCAAGTTCACGGTGCGCCTGCCGCTGGCGCAGAGCGATGACACGACAGTGGCGAGGAAAAGGCCGGGAACTGGTAGACAGGGAAACAAGTAGACAGGGAGACAAGGTGAGAGTAATTCTTCTTGTCTCCCCTTCTCCTTGTCTCCGGGTCTGATTATTGCGTGTGGAGGAACTACTAGATGAACCAAATTATTAGCTGGGCGAAAGCCCATCCCAAATTGAGCGCCTGGCTGGTGCTGGCGGTGGGAATGGTTGCCATCATCTCCTACGAAGCGCGAGACGTGGGCCTGTTGGCGGGGCAGTGGGCCGCGCTGATCGTCGCCACCACGCTGGTGGCCGGGTTATGCGTTTGGATTATCGGCTGGGATGATGACGAAGAAGACCAGAAGGCGGAAGGCACTAAGCAGTAGAAAGTGAACAGTCGGCAGTGAACAGTTATGCTCACTGTTCACTATCCACTAGCCACTGTTCACTGGCACTCACCACCAGGGCAGGAACGAGGTGCGGGTGCGGCTGGTCAGGTTGTTGTATTTAACGATGATGTCAATCGAAATCTTCTCGCCGGGCTTGGTCTCGTTGAAGGAGATTTCTTTCTGGGTAATGCCTCGCGAGTTGGTGGGAAAGAAATCATAAGGCTGGTCGCCAGACGCAAAATGGACGATGGCTTTGACCTCCGCTCCCACAAGCGGTTTCCGGTGCTGGTCGCCGACGAAGGTGTAAACCAATTGCGAGCCACGGCGGTTTGTCACCGGATTCTGGACAGAGGCCCACACGGTGAGCGAGGTGACCAAGCGCAATTGATTAGGGGGGTCGACGGGGTCCAGCAATGCGCGGGGCAGGTTGAATTCATCAAAGGCAACAGACCCGATGAGCGCCAACTGGACTTTCTGGCTGGTTTGCCTTTCGGGGTGCCACTCCATCTGCGCCCGCTGGAAATATTGCACGATCCGATCACCCTGAGAGATGGCCTCGCTGATTGGATAGCCGAACACGTCAATGCCGCCATGCGCCCGGAAGTAGTCAAGGTAAGCGTAGCACACCGAGTGCCCGGTTTCGGGGAAGTATTTACAGCGAGGGTTATTCGCGGCGGGAATGTCGCTGGCCGCGAGGCGCGGCCTGGAGTAACCTAGTTCATCGCCGAGCAAGCCCAGTTGAACTTGAAACCCTTCGGGGTTGTCGGGGCGCCATTCAAAGCGCGCGCGCTGGAAGTATTGCACCAACCTCTCGTTGGAGTCGAAGAATTGCTCGGTGATCGGGTAACCAAAAATTTCAAGCCCGCCGTGCTCGTCAAAAAATTTTAGAAACGGCCCAATGACCGTGTGGCCGGTTTCGTCAAAATAACGCTGGCCATCCTGGGATTGAGCAGAGACCGCCGCCACGACCAGCAACATCACAAAGACCGTGACGGCAATCGCCCAGGCTTGCAGATGCCCACTCGTTACAGACTTATTCCGTCTCACTTATTCAGATGCTCCGCTAAAGTGATTATATGCTTGAGAAGGGTTGGACACAAGTGATTTCCCATAAATCCGGGGTGACATAAATCACATTATCAGGTCTGCCCGGCCCTGATTTTGACGTAACTCTCGTAGCGCCGCGCCTGGATTTTTCCCTCTCCCACTGCCGCGCGCACCGCACACCCCTCCTCCCGCCTGTGTGTACAATCGCTAAAGGCGCAATCGGCTACAAAAGGTCGAATATCCGGGAAATAGCCGTCCAACTCGTATGGATCAATATCGTGCAACGCCAGCGCCCGGATGCCGGGCGTGTCGGCTACCCAACCGCCGCCGTCCAGCGCGATTAACTCCGGGTGCACCGTGGTGTGCCGCCCCTTTTGGGTGGCATGGCTCACTGTTTTGGCCGCCAGCCCAAGCCCCGGCTGGATGGCGTTGAGCAGTGACGACTTGCCTGCCCCGCTCGGCCCGGTGAGCGCCGAAACGCGCCCGGCCAACTGCCTCTTCAACTCGGCCACGCCGGCGCTGGTGACGGCGCTGGCGTAAGTCACCCGGTAGCCCAGCGGCTCGTAGCCCGAAAACAATTCGCGCGCTTCAACTTCAGAAACGAGATCCGTTTTGTTGGCGCAGATGATGGCCGGAATGTGGCTGGCCTCGGCCACCACCAGAAAACGGTCGAGCATGCCGAGGCGGGGTGCAGGGTGGGCGCAAGCAAACACGAACACTGCCTGATCGGGGTTGGCCAGGATGATCGACTCGCGCTCGACCTCCTCGGATCGCCCGGCGCGGCCCCTGGGCGACGGCTTGCGCCGCGCCAGGGCACGCTCGCGGGGGGCCACTGCCTCGATCATCCCGGAGCCGTCGGCCAGTATTGAAATGGTGGCCCGATCCCCAACCGTTGCCAAGTCAGACTCGTGCGGGCCGCGCTTGAGCTTGCCGCGCAATTTGCACACCACGGGGCCGCCGTCGGTATGAACGGTGAAGAAACCAGATTGGGCTTTGATGATCAGGCCAGACTGCATGAGTGGGAGTTAGACGCCGAAGTGCGGCGGGAGTTAGAGTTAGAGCTCTTTCAGCGATACTCTAACTCTAACTCCCCACTCTAACTTCAAGGCGTGGGCGTGCTGGTCTCCAGCGGGGCGGGTTGGGTTTCGGTGGGGGCCTCCGTTGGGGTGGCGGTCAGCCCGATTTCTGCTTCCCAGTGATAAAGTGTGGTGGGCTGTCCAAAGAAATAGCTCTCGACAATCCGGCGGAAGACGGGCGCGGCCCATTCAGACCCCTCACCCCGGCTCGACAAAATGACGGCGATGGCAATGTCGGGCTTGTCAGGGCGGTTGGCGAGGGTGTAACCAGCGAACCAGGCATGGGGCAATCCCCCGGCCGGGTTTTCAGCAGTGCCGGTTTTGCCGTAGACCGGAATCTGCAAACCCAGGAAGCGATGGCGGGCCGTGCCTCTGGGATTATTCACCACACCGCGCAGTCCTTCACGAATGATGTCGAGTTGCTCCGGGGTGAGCGGCAGTTGGCCGATGACGTCCGGCTGGAATTGATAAACCGGCGCTTCACCCGGCGCGGCAATGTACGAGACGAGCGAGGGACGGTAGAGCGTGCCGCCGTTGCCGATGGCGGCGTAAATGTTTGCCATTTGCAAAGGCGTTACTTGCAGGAAACCCTGGCCGATGGCCATGTTCACACTATCACCCGCCGACCAGGCTTCGCCGACGTTCGTCTGCTTCCAGGCATCATCCGGAACCAAGCCGCCTACTTCTTCATTGTTATCTTGCGACAAGCCGGTGATGCCGGTCGGTACACCCAGTCCGAACGCGCGGGCAATCTTCGGCAAAAACTCCGGGTCTTGGTTGTAGACCTCGAGGCCGATGTGGTAGTTGTAAGTGTTGCAGGAGAAGATAAGGGCTTCGGGCAGGTTGATTTCGCCGTGCGGCGGCAGTTCTTTGGCCACCGTCCAGTCGTACTTGATGAACTCCTGTCCAAGCTCGCTCCACACCCCGGTGCAGTCGTAAGTCGTGTCGCGATTGAACAGGCCGGAGTTGAGGGCGGCGGCGACGTTTACCACTTTGAAGATCGAGCCGGGCGGGTACAGCGATTGGGTGACCCGGTTGACGAGCAGTTGAAAGGGGCTGTTCAGCACTGCGGCCAGGGTGGACGAGTTGCGATTGGTGTAATCGAACAGGTTGGCGTCGAACGGCGGGCTGGAGACGAAGGCCAGCACTTCGCCGGTATTCATATTAAGCGCCACTGCCGCGCCCGACATGTCGCCCATCGCCTGCGACACGAGCTTCTGGAAATCGCGGTCGAGGGTCGAGTAAATGGCCTGGGCCGGAGCCGAGTCGCTTTCGGCCAGGGTGGCTGTGATTTGCCCACCGGGGGTGAGCACCAGCAGGGTGCCGCCGCGCTTGCCGCTGAGGTACGTTTCGCCCCAGCGTTCGAGGCCGGTTCGGCCAACAAGTTCGCTGCCGCTATAGCCCTGCGATTGATAGAATTCCAGTTCCTCCGGCGGGATGCTGGAGACGTAGCCCACCGCGTGCGGCGCGCCAAGAGGCCCGTTGAGGTAGTAGCGCGTTTGATAGGTCTGCATTTGCAAGCCGCCCAAAGTGGACAGCACAGTATAGCGTTCGGCGACCTGGTCGGCAGAGGCTTCGCCAACCGGGATGTACCAGTCGGGTTGGGCGAATTCATACAGGGTTTTAATCGTCTCCGGATGGCGGCCAACCAGGCTGGAAAGTTCTTGCAACAGAGTCGCCTCGTCGGTAATCTGGCCGGGAACGACGCCGATGGCAACCGCCTCTGTTTGGGCGGCGAAGGCCAGCCCGTTGCGGTCGTAGATGTTGGCCCGCGCCGGAATCTTGTAGTCCATGAACAACGAGTTGCCGCCTTTGAGTTCGGGCAGGATCAGGCCGTCATCCCACGACACGCCCCAGCGCCCGCTCTCGAAGCGTAACGGAATCGTAATTTCGCGCGTGATGTCGCCCACCAGCGCGGTGTGGAACGTGGCTTTGAACAGCACTTCGGCGTCAAGTTCACTTTGAAAGCGATTCAGGATGGTGGCTTCGAGACTGCTCAACGTCATCTGGGCCGTCGCGTCGGCGTAACGATTGACGAAGTCTTCCTGCGAGATGGCGGCCTGCGAGAGCGGTGTGAGCAGGCTGTACATGCCTGCGTAGTCGCGCTCCTGCCATGCTTTGAGAAACGCGCCCGCCGTGCCTTCGGGGTTGGGCGGCAGGGAGGTGGACACCACCGGGTCTGGCAAATCAGGCGTGGCCGTTGGCGACGGCGAGACAAAGCCGCAGGCGGCGAGCAATGTTAGAAAGATGAAGTAGAGAGGTCGTTTGAAAGTCACGTCTATGTTTAGAACAACGGATTTGCCGAAATTAACGGATCAGAGGCGTTTCCCTGTTTTCCCTTGTTTCCAGAATTTCCCGATACACCGGACATTGATAGTTGTTGAACTTCTGGCAGGCCGCAGGCACATCCGCCTCCGGCTCAAGGCCGAACTGGCGCAGAACGCGTGCCAGGTGGCAGAGCGGCAGGCCCATCACGCTGGCATAGCAGTGGCTAAAATTTTCCACCGGGCGAAAGCCGTTGTGCTGGATGGCGTAAGCCCCGGCCTTGTCCAACGGGTCACCCGTCGCCACGTACTCGGCCAGCTCGGCGTCCGAGTAGTCACGCATCGGCACTTCACTGCGGCAAAGCTCCTCATGCAGTTCTCCGCTTCGCGTGTCCACAACCGCAATTGCCGAAATCACCTCGTGCCTCCGCCCGCGCAGTTTGACCAGCATCGCCGTCGCCTCTTCGGCCGAGCGCGGCTTGCCCAAAATCTCGCCGGCGATCACTACTTCGGTATCGGCGGCAATAACCAATAACCAATAACTGTTCTCGTTATTGGCAATTGGCAATTGGACGCTTTGCGTGGTTATTTCTAGCGCTTTCTCCCTTGCCACACGACGCACGTAATCAACAGCCGCTTCGCCCGGCTGTGGCGTCTCGTCAATCCCGGCGGCGCGCACGTCGAACGGCAGGCCGGTGAGGGCCAGCAGTTCGCGGCGGCGGGGAGAGGCGGAAGCGAGGATGAGCAGAGACATGAGTTTTGAGTTAGAGTTAGAACACAGAGTTGGAGCACAGGTTCGTTGGGTCATTCTAGCATAGTTGGATGTTACAATCAGTAAACTACGAACCGCTCCTGTCGGATTTGCAACGCGAAGCGGAGCGGCTGCGGCTTACTGCGACGGATTACAAATCCGCCGCGAGCGAACGGGTCATACTCTAACTCTAACTCATCACTCTAACTTCAGCCATGCGCATTGACCTCTTCACCCTCTTCCCGGCCATATTCGACGCCTACCTGCAAGAGAGCATCCTCAAGCGGGCGCAGGCGGCGGGCCTGCTCACGGTTCTGGCGCACAACATCCGCGATTACGCGACTGACAAGCATCACGTCACCGACGACGCGCCCTACGGCGGCGGCGGCGGCATGGTGATGAAGCCGGAGCCGATTTTTGCGGCGGTCGAAACCGTCCTTCAATTACCAATAACCAATAACCCATTCCAAACTCCAAAATCCCAAAATCCCAAAATCCCAATCATCCTGCTTTCACCAACGGGCCATAAATTCACCCAGACCGTTGCGCGAGAACTTGCCCGGCATGAACGGCTGGCCCTGATTTGCGGGCGCTATGAGGGTGTGGACGAGCGCGTGCGCCAGCACCTCATTACCGACGAGATTTCGATTGGCGATTACGTGCTCACCGGCGGCGAGCTTGCGGCGTTGGTGGTCGTTGACGCCGTGGCCCGCCACCTCCCCGGCGTGCTTGGCGATGAAGATGCCGTCGAAGACGACTCCTTTAGCAGCGGCCTGCTCGAATACCCGCACTACACTCGCCCGCCCGATTTTCGCGGCTGGGCCGTGCCAGACGTTTTGCAGTCCGGCGACCACGCCAAAATCGCCCGCTGGCGGCGAGAACAATCCTTACGCCGAACGTGGCAGTTGAGGCCCGATTTGCTTCTTACTGCGGAGTTGAGCGAAGAGGATAAAAGATTTTTATTGAAGCTGGCGGAAGAGCAAATCTCCAATTCCTAATCCTGTATAATCCTCACCATGTTGAATGTTGGTCAACTTCTGCGCGACCGCTACCGCGTTGAGTCTTTGCCAGAAGGCAACCTGCTTGCTTGTCGCGGCCACGACGTTGAAGAAGATCGCGCCTGCGCCATCAAGGAATTTGAAGGTGAAGAAGCGGCCCGCTTTGAGCGAGCCGCCGAGGCCCTGGCCTCGCACCATCACCCCAACCTGCCCGCCCTTTACGACTACTTCACCCTCGACTCATGCCTCTACGTCATCCTTGAATGGCCCGAAGGCGAAAACCTGCAAACCCGCCTCAAGCGCGACGGCAAGCTGGCCGAGAACGAAGCCACCCAGTGGGTCAGCCAGATCCTCACCGCCCTCGATTATGTTCGCACCCTCAACCTGCCGGTCGGGCGTGGCGGATTCTCCCCCGCCCACATCTGGCTTGACCCTGACGGGCAGGCCAAATTTTACGGCCCCGGCCTCACCGAACTGGCCGCGCCGCCCGACCGCGCCCCTTTCACCGCGCCCGAAGGCGGCGACGACGCCCGCGCCGATATCTACTCTGCCGGCGCCACGCTCTTCGCCCTCCTCACCGCCCGCCTGCCGGAGCATGCCTCGCCGCGCAAGTTCAACCCGGACATCACCCTGCCCTCTGCGCAAGTTATCCAACGCGCCCTGGCCCACCGCCCCGAAGCCCGCTACGCCACCATCCGCGAAATGCGTAAAGCACTGGGCCGGGCCAAGCCGCGAACCCGCGAAGCGCGAGTCGATCTCGCCCTCGGCGCGCCGCGAATCAAACCGCAACCGATCCTCGTCAGCATCGGCGTCATTGTTTTGTTGATTATCGGCGCTCTTATTCTGCGCGATCCGCTCACCGCCGCCGTTCGCGCCACGCCAACGCCAAGCGACTCCGGTGCAACCGCCACTCTCCCTTCGGTCGCCCAACCATCTTCTACGCCCATCCCCACCACTGCCCCCACGAGCACTGCTCCGGCTCCCACCAGCACTCCGTCGCCCCGGCCACCGTCGGCCACTCCGAGCCTGAGTCTGACTCCCGAAGCGGGCGCAACGGCCATCTCGCCAAGCGACAACATGGCGCTGGTCTACGTTCCCGCCGGCGAGTTCATCATGGGCTCGCCCGACGACGACCCGCAAGCCTTCGGCAACGAAAAGCCGGAGCACAAGGTGGACTTGCCCGCGTTCTGGATTGACCGCACCGAAGTGACCAACGCCCAATATCAACTGTGCGTTGAGGCCGGCAACTGCACGCCGCCCTCCACCTTTGACTCTGCCACCCGGCCCGGTTACTACACCGACCCGACCTATGCCGGCCATCCTGTCATCTGGGTGAACTGGGTGCAGGCTCGCGCTTACTGCGAATGGGCTGGCCGCCGCCTGCCGGCAGAAGCCGAATGGGAGAAGGCCGCGCGCGGGGCGGATGGCCGGGCTTACCCCTGGGGCAACCAGCCGCCCGACAACACCCTGCTCAACTTCAACCTGGCCGCCGGCGACACGACGCAGGCCGGTTCGTTCCCCAACGGCGCCAGCCCTTACGGCGCGCTCGACATGTCGGGCAACACCGTCGAGTGGGTGGAAGATTACTATTACGACTCGTACTTCGTGTTCGTGTTCAACACCGTCACCCCCACGCCCTCATTCCTCGGCGGCGTTCGCACTCTGCGCTCCAGCTCGTGGAACGACCTGCTGGCCAACATCCGCGCCGCCTCGCGCCGCTACAGTACCAGCGAAACCGCCGCCTACAACAACGTCGGCTTCCGTTGCGCCAGCACCGAAAAGCCCTGATTTCGCTATAAACACCAAGGCACCAAGACACGAAGACACAAAGAAAGGAACACTTTGTGCCCTTGCGTCTTTGTGTCTTCGTGTTGAATATAACTTAGACTATGGGCGTGTTGGAGTTGGATGGGGGAGCGTTGCCGCCATTGTTGCGAATTAACGTGCGCAGGCCGTCGTCTTTGGGGGCGTAGCGTTTGACGGCGATGTTGTGGGCGGCGAGGGTTTGCCATAGGACGGGCGGGGTGGCGGGGTCGCGGAAGGTCAGTTCGAGGACGGTGACGGCCGAGGTCTGAGAGACGGCTTCCACGGAGTCCACGCCGGGCAGTTGGCTCAGTTGCTGAAGGATGCCATCGGGCGCGGCGGCGATCTCCAGCCGGTAAACAACCGTGGCGCTGGCTTGCCGGATCAACTCGGCGGGCGGGCCGCAGGCGCGAATCTTTCCCATCTCCAAAATTGCAACCCGATCACAAAGAGTCTCCATCTCGTCCAGGTCATGGGTGGTGAGGAACACCGTCTTGCCCTGGCGTTCGACGAGTTCGCGGCGAAGCAGGGTTCGCACGCTTTCGGCGGTCATCACGTCCATGCCTTTGGTCGGCTCGTCGAGGAAGAGGAGGGGCGGGTCGTGAAGCAGGGCGCGGGCTACGTTGAGTTTTTGCCTCATGCCGGTTGAATAGCTTTGGAAGTAGGCTTCGGCGGCGTGGCTGAGGCCGAACAAGCCGAGCAGTTCGTCGGCGCGGCGGCTGGCCTGCGGACGCGGCAGGTTTTGCAGGGCGGCGAAAAATTCCAGGTTCTGCCGCCCGGTGAGGCGGCCATAGAATGAATTCTCGTTGGCGAACACCAGGCCGATGTTCTGGCGCACTTTGTCGGCCTGGCTAAGAACGTTGAAACCCATCACGGTTGCCAGGCCAGAGGTGGGGATGATGAGGGTGGTGAGGACGCGAATGAGGGTGCTCTTGCCGGCGCCGTTGGGGCCGAACAGGCCAAAGAACTCGCCGCGCTCGACAGAAAGCGTCACGCCGCCTAGCGCCTCAACCGGGCCGCGCGGCGTGTGAAAGGTGTGGGCGAGCGAGTCGGCAGTGAGGGCGTTCATCAGTGAGCAGTAAACAGTGAATAGTGAACAGTGGACTTACTGGCCACTGTTCACTGTCCACTGCCATCTGATTTTTCCATCACCCACGCATCCTCGCCGCCGGAGTAGTAGCCCGGCCACACGCTGACCCGGTGATAGCCGGTTTTATGATAGAGGGCGATGGCCGCTGCATTGGAGGCGCGGACGGTGAGCCGGGTGCGCGGCTCGCCCAGCGCCGACTCGCAGGCGGCCAGCAGGGTTGCGCCGATGCCGCGCCGCTGGTGTTCAGGATGGACGGCGATAGTGGCAATCCAGCCCAAGCGTTCGTGATGTTGGCGGTCGCCAATGACCAGACCTACCAGATAGCCGTCGGCCATCGCTTTGAGCCGGGCCATGTTAGGGAAGAGCAGGGCGCTGAACAACTCAATATAGCCCCACCCCTCCGGCCCGAAACAGAGTCTTTCAAGCGCGCGGGCCGGGCGCAGGTCGCGCAGGGTGGCCGGGAGGATGGCGGCAGGCGACTGACGGGTGGCGGCGATTCGCCTGTCACCCGAAGGGACTGTCAGCCGCCCGCCCTCGAGGTTCACCCTATTTCTCGTCCTTCCGCCCAATAAAGCCCGACATGAGACTTGCAGGTACCTGATACATCTACTTTTCGTCTCGACGGGCAGTTGCAAAACCTGCCAACAAACTGGCAGGTACACGATCTGTATCGTTTAACCATAACTTTTTAGCCATCATTCGAGGCCAATACTACACTTCTCACTGAAAGCGTGCAAGCTAGATTGTTACCGATGTCTACGGCTGATTTCGCCGCGAGGTCGCTGACAAGCCAAAGAGGGAAATCGGCCTGTCTCTAGCCACCTGCCACCAAACCGGGGAGTTGAGCACATTCACTTCTTTCAACTGGCTGATGATGGCAAACAGAAATGCCGTAGCGTTTGCCCCCATGGCCCGCTGGATATGGTACATCAGATGTTTACGCCGCGCCTCGGCCAGTTGCCGCCGCCGACCAAGCCGGCAGAACAGACTTTGTTTGATCGACCATATTATTTTCTAACTCTATCACTCTAAAGCAGCCCTGGGCAAATGCCAAATCGCGCAAACAAAATTTCTTGCTTGGGTAATCCCCATTCAGAGAACTATTGTAAGTCCATGCCGCCAACTGATATCCATTTCACCATCAGTAGGGAGCTCGCTCAAGCTCGAACTTGCTTGACAATAAACTTGGCCGAAGTATAATAGGCCACTTCTTGGGC
>Ga0247727_10001038_pt1 | contig 67640 bp, 66 predicted proteins | sample WisWelCaveWW1625_FD_202498 | JGI IMG/M metagenome (GOLD analysis project Ga0247727, IMG submission 202498) | Biofilm microbial communities from Wishing Well Cave, Virginia, United States - WW16-25 | ecosystem: Environmental > Aquatic > Deep subsurface > Groundwater > Cave microbial mat | place... | reverse complement strand
TTTCAGCCAGCTCGCCCTGATTGCTCGTTTTCAAATCGACATACTTGGCGAGATTCCGGTAATATTGATCCGCAGCTTTGCGCATCACCGCCCGCCGATCAAGCAATTTCTGCGTGAGCTCTTCGCCCGATTTCGCGTAAATTTCCGGCGGCAGTTTTTTGACGGCGTCTTTGATGACATCGTCGGTTAATTTCGAGAGGAAAGTGTCGGTGATCTTTTGCCAGCGCGCGTATTCCAAATCCAGCAAAAAGCGGCGGTCGAGATGCCGTCCGGAATAAGTCAGGCTGATCACGTCCGGCGCTTTTTTGTTAAAACCTTCCATTTGCATGACGGCAAAACGCTTGTCGGCGAGCGACGGCAGGAGGCCGTCATATTTGGCAAACGCCTGATCGCGGTCGCGCGGAATCGGATACCAGAGTTTCTTGCCCTCTTTTTTGAGCCGCGCCCAGCGCCACTGATCGACGTGCCGATCCCAATCGCCGACAAAAACATCGAGCAGGCGCGCGGTGAGAAAGGCTTCCGAGTCGACGGCGTTGTCGGGATCTTTCTCCAACGTTTCAAACAACTCCTGTGTGTCTTCGACTTTATCCGCGCCGGCAAAGCCGGGTTCGCCATCCGGGCCGTCGTCCGGGCGCTCTTCAATGAAACCAAGCACGTTGCGAAAGTCGGCCTGAAACTCGCCGAGTTTGGGATCGTCCGGCATAAAAACGAGGCGCGGTTCGGCATGCAGAACGCCGGCCGCTTTGGCCAGCGGCGACACCACGAGCGCGGCATACGGATGCGCGATGCTGATTTGATCCTGCAAAACATCACTGGCGAAGGTGTCGCGCAGTTCCTCCAATAAAACTTTCGACGGGTCTTTATTGATGGAACGAAACGCATATTGCCTGCCATCATTTCCTTCGAAGCGTAAACTTTTGGTTTGAAAACCGCCGCCGCGTTTCAACGGCTTCAGGCCGTCGGCGAAATTCTCGAGATCGAGGATTTCGACTTGCACCGGCGTTGTCCAGAGATCGCGATAGTGCGTGCCGAAAAAGAAGCGGTGAAACCCGCCAGCGGCGTAATCGCCGGCGATCGCCGTGGTGGTTCGCGGCGTTTGGCTGCGGACCGGCAGAACGGTGGCCGTGAGCAAAGTGAAGTAAAGCAATACTCGTAAAAAATTTTTTCCTTCCATGGTGGCCTCAGATTTTGAGCATGGGTTCAGTGTAATCTGTTGCGTTGACCGGGCGAATTCGTCAAAGATTGATTGGATTTTCGAATCAATATTTTCCAGCCCACTCCGGTAGGAGTGGTATGTTTATAGTTAAGAATTTTCCTACCTTTGAAAACTCCGTAGGAGTGATATGTGTATTTTTTTATTGATTCATGCTTGATTGTAGCGTGATGAAACATGCCACTCCTTCGGAGTTTAAAAATCATGCAAAATCGCTTTTCTATAAACATTGCACTCCTAGCGGAGTTCATCAGAATCGCAGATCGATCCGTCGTCATGGCTTTCACCGTTCATCAATTGTTGCAGAACGGCTAATAAACGCTCTGACAAGCTAATAAAATTTTTGCATGAAAGCAAGCGGCGGCGCTAAGGTTTATATCGCTTGCAAAACTGCCGGCAAAACATTATATTGAAAAAACTAAAATACCGAGGCATGCAATGGAATACACGGTTCTGATTCAACCCAAGCGCAGCGGCTTTACGGCGATGATTCCGGCTTTACCGGATTGTCGCGCCAACGGCAAGACTGAGCAGGAAGCCATTGACAAAGTTCGTGGCAAGATACAACAATTATTGGCAAAAAACAAAATCGTCATGCTCAATGTGCCTGAAAACGGCCATAATCATGAGGAAGATCCATGGATGGCAATGGCCGGCATGTGGCGCGATGATCCAACTTGGGATGAGTACCAAAGTTTGATCAAAAAATATCGCAAGCGTCCGCGAGGGCGGAAATGAACGTTTTATCGCTCCACATTTTGGATACCGACACCCTAACTTCGTGCAGCAAAAAGCGCTGCGCGAGAAAAGCGTAAAAAGCTTAAAAGAGCGCAAAGCTTAACGTGCGTCCTGGGCGCAGCGGAAACCAACATAATTGTCGCGATCCAACGGCGCAGCGCCGAAGCGGCTGGCGCACCGCACAGCGTACCGAAGGTTGAACCAACTCCCGCCACGAAACACCCGCTGATCAGACGCGGTCGAATTCTCACGACCATCATCACGTTTATCAGGATACGCCTGGTACAAGTTGCTGCACCACTCCCACACATTGCCGGCCATGTCATAAAGCCCGTAACCGTTTGGCGCGTAACTGCCAACATTCTTGAGATAGTATTTGGCATTTTCCCAACCGAGCTCTCGCTTTCCATCGAAATCAAAATTTGCTTGACTGGCGCCAGCCTCGTTTCCCCACGGATATTTATATTTCGGTTTTCCTCTCACGCCCGTATTTCCGCCGCGCGCGGCGTATTCCCATTCGGCCTCTGTGGGCAGGCGTTTACCTTTCCATTTCGCGTACGCGACGGCATCATCCCAATTCACATAAACGACCGGCCGGTTGAGATTTTTCAGTTGTTCCGTCCATTCAGAAGGGTCCGTGCCTCGTGTGGCATTGAGGAACTGTTGATATTGTGCCACGGTGACTTCGTATTTGTCCATGTAAAAAGCATCGACGTAAACCTGATATTCCGGCTTTTCACTATCAAACTCATTGCTTCCCATTAAGAAAGAACCGGCGGGAATGAACTCCATGCCAGGTGGTCGCAACAAAAATGAAAATTTTGCCGAATCGCCGCGTGCAATAAAGACCGAAGTATCAAGCGTGACAAAATTTTGCTTTTGCAAACGACAAGCGATCTTGTCAGCCAATTCCGTCTCAAGTTGCAGCGGTGTAATGCCAACAAGATTGTCGTTCAAAAAAATCGTGGCACCAATTGGCGTGGTGAAAATGGATAATGACGTTTTCGCCGGAGTAAACGGCGATTCCATTAATTTTGACACCACCCACCAGACGAGCAGAACGAGGGCAAACCCCGCAATCGCAACGACGGCAATCGGCCTGCGGCGTTTGGAGGGTTTCTCATCACGCGGCTGCGGTGGACGTAAACCAGGAGCTTTCCACTCAACGCGCTTCTCAATCTTTGGCGGTGGCGGCACGGCGATGGTCATCGTCGGCTCCACCGGTATGCGCTGCGTCTGCAAGGGCTTCAGCAAATTTTTCTTTTCGCTTTTGATATCCGCCAGCAAATCTTCAACGTGCTGGTAGCGCGTTTCCACGTCCTTGTCGAGCGCTCGGTTGATCAGGCGCTGCAAACCGTCGGAGCCGCCGGCTTTGTAGCGCGCCAGCGGCTCCGGTTCCTGTTCGGTAATCGCCCGCAAAACGGCGCGGGTATCCCGTCCGCGAAACGGCAGTTGGCGGGTGATCAGCTCGTACAAAATCACGCCGAGCGCGAAAATATCGGAGCGTTGATCGAGCGGCAGGCTCTCTGCCTGTTCGGGCGACATATAATCCGGTGTGCCCATTAGCGCGCCTTCAACGGTCAGTTTGGTTGCGCCCTCTAACCTGGCGAGGCCGAAGTCGGCGATTTTCACGCGACCGTTTTTGTTAAGTAAAATGTTGGAGGGTTTCAGATCGCGATGCACGATGCCGGCGCGATGCGCTTCGCTGAGGCCTTCGCAAATCTGGCTGGCGAGGTCGAACACTTCGGTGAACGTCAACTCTTTGCGAGCGAGCAAATCCCGCAGGGATTCGCCTTCGACGTACTCCATCGCAATGAAGATTTGATTGCTCGCTTCGCCGACTTCGTAAATGGTGATGATGTTGGGATGGTTCAACGCTGCGGCGGCGCGGGCTTCGCGCAGCAGCCGAGCGTTCAGCTCCGGCTCGGCGAGGTATTGCGGCAGCAGAAATTTGAGCACGGCTTTGCGGTGCAAAATCGTGTCTTCGGCGAGATAAACCACGCCCATGCCGCCCTGGCCGAGGGGCGATAAAACTTTGTAGTGTGAAATGGTGGTGCCGATCATGCCTTCCCTCCGCAGACGCAGCCGTGAATTATGCCGTTAAAAGCAAATTTTTTAATTCGAAAAACTTTGAACACGGATAACGCGGAAGACACGGATTTACGCGGATAAAATAATGACCCAGTAGCCCAAATAAAAATCCGTGACAATCCGCGTTATCCGCGCCATCCGCGTTCAAAGCTTTTGGTCCCAGCTTATCCGACAAAATCTATTTTCTTTGGATTTATTCCACCGCCGGCGCCAGCTCCGCGGAAAGGCCGCGCTTGCCGCTCAATACTTGATACCAGCGCCAGATGGCGTTGGCAAACACGATCACGGCGCAAATCATAATAATTCCGGTCAAGGTCGCATCGAGATAACCGGTGAAAGCTTTGTCGGGATTTTTTGTCATCGGCAAAAAATTGTCGGTGATATTTTTCCAGCCCGCAACCAGCGTCGTTGTACCGACAAAGGCCAGCGGCACAATCGTAACCCACGCGTAGCGCGCGCGACCGGCGTTGATGATCATGGTGGTGCCGACGGCCAGCGCAATCGCGGCGAGCAGTTGATTGGCGACGCCGAACATCGGCCAGATCTGGCTGATGTTGCCGGTAAAAATAAAATAGGACCACGCGACGCAAACCAGCGCGCTCGACAAAATGGTACCGGGCATCCAATCCGTGCGCTCGAGCGGTTTATAAAATTTGCCCAGCGATTCCTGCACGAGAAAACGCGCGACGCGCGTGCCGGTGTCGATGGTGGTGAGAATGAATAACGCTTCGAACATGATGGCGAAATGATACCAGTACGCCATCAAGCCTTTCATGCCGGGAAGCGCCGTAAAAATTTGCGCCATGCCAACGGCCAGTGAAACCGCGCCGCCGGTGCGGCCGGCAACGGTTTCGCCGACTTGCCGTTCAAGCTCGGGCAAATTAACCACGGATAACCCGAGTTGCGAAAATTTTTCCACCGGGACGTTGATCGCAAAATAATCCGCGGGAAACAACGACGCCGAGGCGATGAGCGCGGTGACCCCGACGAGGCTTTCGATCAGCATCGCACCGTAGGCTATCGGCCGCGCGTGCGATTCTCGGTCGATCATCTTCGGCGTGGTGCCGGAGCCGATGAGCGCATGAAAGCCGGAGATTGCGCCGCACGCAATGGTGATAAAAACGAACGGATAAAGCTTGCCGGGAACGATCGGACCGCCGCCGTTAACAAACTCGGTGAAAGCCGGCATTTTCAAATCCGGATGCACGACGATGATGCCGATGACGAGAAACGCGATGGTGCCAATTTTCATGTACGAGCTTAAATAATCGCGCGGGCAGAGCAGCATCCACACCGGCAAAATCGAGGCGATGAATCCGTATATCGCGATGGAAAGCGTAATTTGGTTTTTGCTCAAGGTAAATATTGAGCCGAGTGCAGATTCCGGAATGAAGCGTCCGACAATGACGGTGATGATGAGCAGCGTGACGCCGATGGCAGAGGCCTCCGCAATTTTGCCGACGCGAAAACGATACATGTACAAACCCATGAACAGCGCAATCGGAATCGTCATCGCAATCGTGAACGTGCCCCACGAGCTGTCGTGCAGCGCATTCACCACCGCGAGTCCGAGACCCGCGAGCGCCATCACGATGATGAAGAGAATGGCAATCGCCGCGACAATGCCGGTGACGGAGCTGATTTCGGTGCGCGCCATTTCGGCGAGCGATTTGCCGTCACGGCGAATCGACGAGGCGAGAATGATAAAATCGTGTACGGCGCCGCCAATGCACACGCCGACAACGAGCCAGATCAAGCCGGGAAGAAAACCAAACTGCGCGGCCAACACCGGGCCAATGAGCGGACCCGCGCCAGTGATCGCGGCAAAGTGATGGCCGAAGAGCACCCATTTGTTGGTGGGCACATAATTCTGGCCGTCCTTCAACCGATGCGCCGGCGTGACACGGCTGTCATCCAGCGCCAATACTTTCGCGGCAATAAAAGCGCTGTAATAACGATATGCAATCGCATAAACCGCGAGCGCGCCGATGATGATGGGAAGAGCGTTGATGGTCATAGGCAAAGGGTCCGAGGTCTAATGTGGTCCGAAGTCCGAGGTCATTTGGCTTGATTGAAATGATGGTGGGTTGATTTATTTTCGCAGTGGTCGCAAGATTAAGGTTGCGCTGTCGGGTTCGAGGGTAAAACGATATTGGCGGAGGAAATCCATGCCGAGGAGTCCGTGAAAGCCAAGTTGAGCATCAAGCGATACCGCAGTGAGACGCATATTCCCGCGTTGAATGAAACCCAACTGGAATGAATCAAGTTGATAAACCGGACAATCGACGGGAAAATAGGCGCCTTGCAAAACACGCCGGCTACCAATCGTGCGCAAGTTTAAAAGGGTTGCCACACTTGGTTTGATCATCGAATAAACCGAGCCGGGATCAAATAAAAGCTTGAACGGCTTATTGTTCAGCCAAGCAGGTATAACAAACAGGCCGTCGCTGCGCAACAGTCCGCTAATCCGCCATGGCGACATGCGGAATTCCTCCTGGTAGAACGACTGCGGGTGCATTCAACGAAGGATCGCCTGCATAAAAAAAATAATACTGTCGCTTCGGATTTTCTTGCAGAAGCTTCTTGCCGTGAGCAAAAAGTTCTTCTTCCGTGTTGGCGGAAAAAACAACGATTCCAGCCTCCGGCTGATTCCAACGCGACAATTTGAGGATGTCCATTATAACCCAGCGGCCATCATAGAGACGCTCGACCTCATCGCAGGTGATCAATTCCGGCGCTTGTTTCTTCCGACCATTAAGCGGCGCGCGAGTTTTAGATTTTTGCCGCGTGCGTACAGTTGCGGTTTTCATCTTTTGATCTCCAAATAGTCGCTTTGCTCTTTGCGTTTTGCTCTTTGCCCTTTGCGCCCCGCCCTCGGCTCATTTGTTCCCGCCAAACTCCACCTTCGGCGCTTCCTGCGCCTGCGCGCTGGCTTCAAAATACGGCTTCTGTGGAAAGCCAAACATATTGGCAAACATCACGGTGGGGAACGAGCGTTGCGTGGTGTTGTATCCCTGCACCGCTTCGTTGAAACGCCGGCGCGCGACGGTGATGCGGTTTTCCGTGCCTTCCAATTGTGTTTGCAAATCGAGGAAATTTTGATTGGCTTTCAGCTCGGGATATTTCTCCACCACGACCATCAAGCGGCCCAACGCGGCGCCGAGATTATCCTGCACCTGCTGGAATTTTTGAAACGCCTGCGGATCGTTCAACAAATTTCCCGCATTGATTTCGGGACGGGTCGCGTTGGCGCGCGCTTGAATCACACCTTCCAGCGTGCTCTTCTCGAAATTAGCGGCGCCTTGCACGGTCGCGACCAGATTGGGAATCAAATCCGCGCGGCGCTGATAATCGGTTTGCACCTGCGCCCATGCCTGCTTCACACCTTCGTCGAGATTGACGAGGCCGTTATATTTTCCACGCACCCACAAGCCTAACACGACGGCGAGGCCGACAACGATTAACAGAATTTTAATGCCACGGCTCATTTTCCTATTCTCCTTAAAATGTCATTCAACATTTTTCGTAGTCCTGCCCCCTTGTGGGGCATTTTAGGAACCACGAATTCATGATTTTCAAAAAACGACCCACAAGCCCCGGCTTCCTTAAAACCTAAAAAGGGAAAATCGGGGCAAGGGGGTCGGGGCTACTAAAATTACATACGATCAATATAGTTCGTCAGTTTCTCAATCTGGTTGATATAATCCTCCATCAATTTCCACAATTCTTCCCGATACAGATTTTCGTTCTTCTCCTGTAGCCGAAACAGCGGGGCGATAAAGCCGCTGTCCAGCACGGTGAGATCGGCAATTTTTTGAAAAATTTCTTTATGGGTGTTGGGGATGGCTTCGTTTTTGAAAAACAGAAACGCTTCAAAGAGCGCGGCAAAAACCCGAATGGTGCGCAGCAACAAACTCCGCAAACTATCACGATCATGGCCGGTTCCCAGCAGGCCTTCGCGCAAATGCAGCAAGTTGCCTTTGAACTCGCGTTCCAATTGCAAGCGCAAATTTTTCGGTGAAATTTGCAAATCCGCCAGCGGATCGGCGCCGAACACGACGCGATGGTGCAGTTTCATGTCAAGAAATTCGATTGGGAAACTGTCCAGCGAAGCTTGAATGTAATCACGCGTGAGCACACGGGGAACGGCAACGCGGCGCGATCGCCATCTTTCGGTGATCTCCACCGCCTGCCGCAGTTTCGTCATGCCGACCGGCGTCAGCGTCACCAGAAAATTAATGTCGGACTTTCCCGCAACATACTCGCCGCGCGCGGCGCTGCCGTAAAGAATGATCGACTCCACTTCGCGGGCAAACGCGGCCTGCCAGTCAGCGGAATATTCTTTAAAAATGCTCTCCGGCGATTCCGGAATTTTTTTCATAATACTTCCCTTAGAGCTTTTACGTCCAATTTTCAGGAAAGCTGAAAACTGGAGCCGCCTTGCAGCGGCTTTTTTTTACGGGGAGTTTTAAAACAAAAGATTTGAACACGGATGACGCGGATCACACGGATTCTCGCGAATCTTTTTTCGTGAAAATCCGCGTCATCCGTGTTCAAAAAAATTATACTTTTTCGCTTTTTTCACCAACTCCTCCCCGCCCCTCCGCCGCCGCTGCCACCGCCGCCGAAGCCACCAAAACCTCCGCCGCCAAAGCCACCACCAAATCCGCCGCTGCCCCAATCATCGCGGCCGCCGCGACCGCCGCCGAACATGCCGGAAAGCAACAGCGGCCCCAACAGACCCGAACGCGCCAGGACGATAATAATGATGAAGAGAATAATGATCGCGATGGGAGAAAAACCACGCTCGGAGCGTTGTTGCCGCCGCAAGTTGGGCCGTACGGCACCGGTGATTTGCACGCCAGCATCTGCGGCAATCACACCGGCAATGGCCTGCATTCCGGCGAGCAAGCCGGCGCCATAATCTTGGCGGCGAAATTGCGGAATGACATAATTATCGAGAATGCGGCCGGCGGTGATATCCGGCAAAATACCTTCGAGGCCGTAGCCGGTTTCGATGCGCACTCTTTTGCGTTCGCCCAACGCGAGAAAAAGCAGAACACCGTTGTCTTTGCCTTTTTTGCCAATCCCCCATTTCGCGAAAAGGCGGTTGGCATATTCATCCGGATCTTCGTCGCCGATGGTTGGAAAGGTCGCGACCGCCATTTCGGCGCTGGTTTTCTCGCGCAACTCGTGGCAGAGAGCTTCAATCTTTGCCACGACCGGCGGCGAGATCACATTGCCAAAATCATTGACAAATCCGCGCGCTTCGGGAAAATCCTGCGCCCTCACGGCGGTGGTGCAGAGCAACAGAATAAATAGGAGGTTTCGAGACGTCAAATGCTTTACTCGCTTTTTTTCCGGTGCCATTTCCATCCAAAAAATAATCCGCCTATTTTTCTTGACCAAACGTATTGGGCGGCCCAACGCCGCACGCGATTGTCGTCGGCGTGACGATGTCGATGGCGCTCGGTGCGCGCGCTATAGGTTTGCACCGGCTTAAAGTCAGTCGCTGTAGTCGGTGCGGCAGTCCGCGGTCCGAGGTCCGCAGCCCACAGTTGGTTTTCCGCCGCTAACAACTCGGTTTCAGTACAAATGCCGCGTTTAATGAGAACATTGATGACGGCTTCCAGTGAAACGTTTTCAAGGCTGTTCGAAACTTCATTTTGCGGCTCTGCCCAAACCGCTTTTTGCTCACCCTCACGCCGCCGGGGAATCTGCAATTGGTCTGTCATGATTAATCCTTAAGTTTTAACACTGCATCCTACAGTGCAACGCTTCAGCGTTGCACTCCGCTTACAACACTTTCTTTTCAAACGGGCAAAGCTCCACCATCACACACTTTTGACATAAAGGCCGCCGCGCCTGGCAGGTGTAGCGGCCATGCCATTGCAACAAAATCGTTCCGCGCGTGTAACGGGGCGGCGGCAGCAGTTTGCGCAAATCCATTTCAATTTTGTCGGGGTCGGTCTGCGCCGAGAAATATAATCGTTCGGTGGATAATCTTTTTACATGCGTGTCCACCGCGACGGTTTGCTGCCCGAACGCATGCGCGAGCACGACATTGGCGGTTTTGCGGCCAACGCCGGGCAAATCAACCAGTGCCGCAAAATCAGCCGGAACTTTGCCGCGGTGTTTCTCAATCAACTGCTGACAACAACGCTGCACGAGCCGCGCTTTGTTTTGATAAAACGTGACCGGGTGCAAATCTTTTTCCAATTGCGCCGGCGCGGCGCGCGCATAATCTTCCGGTTTCCGATATTTTTTAAACAGCTTCGCCGTGACTTCATTGACCAGTTTGTCGGTACACTGCGCGGCCATGATCGTCGCAATCAACAGCTCCAAGGGCGAGGTAAAATCCAATTCCAGATGCGCGGTGGGATAAGCTTTTTCCAACCGCTCCAGAATGGCGGAAATTTTTGCCGGCGTCCATGCTCGCGCGGGTTTTGCTGCCGACTTTGGTCGTGAACTTGACTGTGCAGCGGATTTTTTCGGTGCAGCCTTCGGCATGGTCTCAGCAAACTCTTCAAAATTTAGCAACTCTTGCGCCATATGCAAGCTTTTATTTAAAACACCGTCACCTTCACATACTTCTGCGGATGCCTTTTGATGTCTTCGATCAGGTCATTCAAATTTTGCATCGTGGCGGCGAGGCTGTCATGCAAACTCCGTTCATAAATCAGCGCGCCGAGTGTGCCCTGTTTGTCTTCGAGCGCTTTGCTCGTGTTTTTCAGCGAAGCGGCGGTGGCCGCGAGATCATGCGAGGCCGCTTCCAAGCGCGCCGTGGCAGAGGTGAAGTTTGCGACGGCGGAATCCACCTGACTGCTATTGTTCGTGAACATCTTTTTCATCTGCTCGGAACCGGCTCGCAGATTGGCCATCGTCAGGTCGATGTTTTTTTGATTCTGCGCGAGGATCGCCTCGAACAACGCGGTGGTGGCGCGCACATGGCGCACGACGGCTTGCATGCGATCAACATTCGCGTCGCTCAGCAGCGTGTCAATGGAAGTATGAAGGCGTTTTTCCAAACCGGCGATGGCCGGCGTCAAATCTTCCAGGCCGCCGACCAGTTCGCCGTACACGATTTCACCGTCGACGTAGTAATCGGCGCTATCGCTGGGAACGATATTAATGATCTTGCCGGAGATCAAGCCGCCGCTGCCAAGCAGAAACTTCGAGCCGCGCGGCACTCTTTTTTCATCCTCCAGGAAAATGGAAACTTCCGCCAAGCCATTGCGATAAACCGGCGGCCTCTCGACGCGGCCGATTTTAACGCCGACCAGGTAAACCGCATCGCCGCGTTTAAGACCCTGCGCGGTTTTAAAACGAACGGTCAATTCATAATTGCGCCAACCGACGGTTTTTTCACTCAACCAAATCAGACCTACGATCAGAACCAGGCTGGCGATAAAGAACACAATGCCAATCGCCGCCTCCATACTCCGAGTTTTCATAACGCTGTTATTACCCTCACGAAATTTATAAGACTCCGCCGCTGGCTTTTTGCCTTTTGCTTTTTTCTTTTTGCCTTAACTAAAGCTGCCCTTCCATAAACCGCCGAATCATATCGTCATCACTGTGGGAAATTTCTTCCGGCGCGCCGACCGCGGCCACTTTGCCTTCGTGAAACAGCGCAATGCGGTCGGAAATTTCCGTCGCGAGTTTGACGTCATGCGTGACGACGATTGCGGTGATTTTCAACTGCCGCTGCAGCCGCGCGATCAAATCGCCGATGATGATCGCCGTTTTCGGGTCGAGGCCGGTGGTCGGCTCGTCATAAAGAATATAATCCGGTTTCATGACAATCGCGCGCGCCAGCCCGACGCGCTTGCGCATGCCGCCGCTCAATTCATCGGGATTGAGCTCTTCAACGCCGCGCAGCTCGACCTGCTCCAGACATTCGGTGACGCGTCGCGCGATTTCGGCTTCGGTCATTTTCGTGTGCATGCGCAACATAAACCCGACATTCTCATGGACCGTCATCGAGTCGAACAACGCCGCCGACTGAAACAGGACGCCGATGTGTTTGCGCAATTCCTGCAATTCATTGCGCGACAGCTTCGGCACCAACTGGCCGTCCACCCAGACTTCGCCGCGATCGGGCTGCAGAATGCCAATGATGTGTTTGAGGGTGACGCTTTTGCCGCTGCCGCTGGGCCCGAGAATCGAGATCAGCTCGCCCTCATTCACCGTCAGGTTGATGCCGCGTAAAACGTGATTCTCATCGAAAGATTTGTAAACGTCTTTAAATTCGATCATATCAATAAAACTTCAACAGCGTGCGCGTCAAAACATAATCCATAATCAAAATGAACGACGAGGAGGCCACGACGGTGGTGGTGGCGGCCATGCCGACGCCTTTGGCGCCCTGCTCGGTTTCCATGCCGAGATAACTGCCGAGCAGCGTGATGATGCCGCCGTATACCGTCGCTTTAATCAAACCCACCCAGACATCTTTGAAACGAAACACTTCTTTCATGCCGCGCACGAAATCCGCGGTGCTCACGCCCATCATCGTGGTGGCGGCATAATGCCCGCCGGCAACCGCAACGGTGACGGCAAAAATAATGATGATGGGAAACATCGTCACGCCGGCAAGGAGGCGCGGCATGACGAGATAACCGACCGGATCGACGCCCATCGAGGTAAGCGCGTCGACCTGCTCGGAAACTTTCATCGTGCCGATTTCGCTGGCGATGCCGGCGCCGACGCGGCCGGCCAACACCAACGCCATCAACGTCGGCCCCAACTCCAGCATCTCCGATTGAAACACAATCGAGCCGACAATATATTTGGGAATATACGAAGAAATTTGGTAGGCGGTTTGGATCGTCGTGGCGAGGCCGGTAAACATGGAAAGTCCCATGATCAACGGCAACGAGCCGAGGCCAATGCGATACATTTGCTCGATAACCTGCCGGCGATAAAAATGCATGTACCGCAATTGCCCGATCGCCGCGCCAAGATAGGCGCAGACGCGATAAAAATGCACAAAAAAATTAGCGCCGATGCGCCCATAGAATAAAATAATTTTCGTCATTCTTGCACTTTCACGCCGCTAAAAAAAGTTTTCTCGCCGCGCCGAACCAGCAACAGGGCAATCTCTCCCGTTTGCAGGGTTGCCGTCGCGGCGTGAAAATCACGCAAGCTGCGTATGGGCCGGTGATTCACTTCTTGAATAATATCGCCGGGGTTCATCGCGGTTTGCTCCGGCTCAACATGTGAAACCGCCACGCCGGAGACTTTATGAATACGAGTCAACTCGGAAGGCAGATTTTGCACTTCCAAGCCCAGCGCGTTCTTAGCCGGATGCTGGCTCGAAGTTGACACCGATTCCAGCCACGCCAGGTTTTGCCGTTCAGACGGGGTGACTTCGCAAATCACTTTCGCCGAATCACGCCACACGACAGCAGCAACCTTGGCCTCCGCTTTTTGCGCGGCCACCGCATTCTCAAACTCATTGGCGTCAGCAATCGGCACATTGGCAAATTGTAAAATCACATCGCCGCGACGCAAACCGGCGCGTTCGGCGGGGCTGTTCGCCGCGACCGCCGCCAGCAACGCGCCGAGTGTGCTGTTTAATTGCAATGCTTGCGCTAAATTCCGGTCAATGTCCTGCGCTGTCGCGCCAATATCGCCGCGCGTCACTTTTCCCTCTTTTATAATAACGTTCATCACCCGTTTGGCCAGATTGGCCGGAATCGCCACACCCGCGCCGGCAGGCGATGGCATTGCCGTGTTGATGCCGATCAATTCACCTTCTAAATTCACCAACGCGCCGCCAGAACTCGCGCGTGTCGCCGCAACATCGGTGTGAATAAAATCTTCCATTTGCGGCAGCGCGACTTTCGAGCGGCCTTTGGAGTTGATGATGGCCGTGGTTACCAACGGCGTTGAGGTTCCGGCGCTGCCAATCGCCATCACCAACTGCCCAAACCGCAGGCGATCCGAGTCGCCGAATTTCGCACAGGGCAAACCTTTCGCGGCAATTTTGATCAGCGTCAAATCGGTTAACGGATCGCCGCCAACGACGCTGCCGGAAAAACGCCGGCCTTTGTGGAGCACAACATGAACCGAATCTCCGGCCCGAAAATTTTGGCTGCTGGTGAGGATATAGCCGTCGTTCGAGACCAGCAGACCTGAACTTTCCAAGCGCGCGGCCGCGTTCGGATGAATGGTCACGACCACGGGTAAATATTGCGCCGCCATATTTTCAAAGGCGGCGCTCAAATCTCGCGCGAAAGCGCGCTCATTCCCACTCAGCACCATGCCCGCCGTCATCGACTCTTCCGGCGCCATCGTCTCATGGCTCGAAAGCCCTCGCAAGATCAATCCGCCAAACAGGATGACAGCGACCAATGCCAACACCCAGCCACCGGCGTTCTTGCGTTTTAGCATATTTTTCTCCATAAAATAGTTCCAATGAGCATTTTTGCCGAACATCATAATTTGCATATGGAAAAGCCGAGAAGCAAGAAAAATTTTTTGCAAGTCCGAGGTCTCAGGTCCGAAGTCCGAGGCCGCATGACGGTTCTCGAAAATTACACGACCTCGGACTTCGGACTTCGCGACCCTCGGACTTGAGAAATTATCTTGACTCTCGTGCGTGGAAGTCTTATATTGCGGCTATATTTATTTTTCAGAAAATATCAAACTTACCGTTCCGTTTGGCGCATTTATGACGCGATCGTAATATAGCGAACGGGCGGCAAATCTTATGGAGCGAAATTATGAAAAAAGCCCTGTTAGGCGCAACCACGATTATTGCGGCGGCCGTTATCGGCGTTGTTTTATTGTCCGGCGAAAAAAAGGCGGAGAGCGCCATCGTCGCCACTGAAATCGGCATTGACGGCATGTCCTGCCAGAACTGCGCGGATAAAATCAACGCCAGCTTGAGCGAATTGGACGGCGTCAAAGAAGTCGACGTGCGTCTCGGCGAAGGCAAAGCTTACATCAAATACAATGCGGCCGCCGTCACCATTCCGGCGCTGGAAGCCAGCATTTCAAAGCTGGGATACTCGGTTGGCGTAGGCGGCGCGCCTGCGAGCAAAGAAGAATGCGGCGACGAAGAAGCCAGCGGTTGCTGCGCCGGCGAGAAACCCGCTGCCAAAACTTGAGCGGTAGAACAGGCAACGCCCGCTGGGCCGCCTTTGCCTGTCAAACATTTTGAGTTTTTTGATTGTGCTCGAATGACTCCGGTTAAATTTTTTTTTGATGCAAAAGCGAGGCGCGCCGCGTCTCGCTTTTTTGTTCCCGCTAAATTATGCAAAAACGTTTTATTCTCGGCCTCGCGATCAGCGCGATTTTTATTTATCTCGCCTTCCGCCAGATCGACTTCGTGCAAATGTGGGAAGCGCTGAAGCAGGCGAATTATTTCTGGCTTTTCCCCGCCGTCGGTTTCATGTTCATCAGCCTGTGGCTGCGCGCCGTGCGCTGGGGCTATTTTATGGAGCCGATCAAACCGGGCATCGGTTTTCGCAAACTGTTTTCAGCGATGATGATCGGCTACTATGGCAACAACGTGTTTCCGCTGCGCGCCGGCGAAGTGTTGCGCGCCTACGCCATCGGCAAATCCGCCGGCGTTTCGCGCATGGCCTCGTTTGCCACGATTTTTGTCGAGCGTCTCATCGACGTGCTGGCGCTGCTGGTGTTGATCGGTTTCTCCGTATTTTTTCATGATTATCCCGGCTGGATTCAGAAAGGCTCCGTTCTCATTTTCATCGGCACCGCCGTGATCACGCTGTTCATAACGGCGCTCATGCTACGCACCCAGAGAACCTTGCAGTTCATGGGCCGCTTGACGCGCCCGTTCCCGGAAAGCGTCCAACAATTTATTAACAAGCTGCTCGGTTCGTTTCTTGAAGGCTTTTCGATTTTTAAAAAAACGGAGCGGTTTTGGACGATCATCTGGCAATCCGTGGTGATCTGGCTGTTGTATGCCGCCGTCAATTACGCCGTTTTGGAAGCGTTTGGATTAAACGCGCAACTGCCGATTGGCGCGAGTTTCGTCATTCTCGTTGTGGTTAATATCAGCATCATGATTCCGGCCGCGCCCGGTTATGTCGGCACGTTTCATCTCGCCTGCCAGCAGGCGGCCATGCTCTTCGGCGTCTCCAACAGCACCGCGCTCAGCTTCGCGCTGATTTTGCATATCTCGAATTTTATTCCGATCACGCTGGTGGGATTTTATTATTTCTATCGCGAGCAACTCAATTTCAAGGAAGCCGTCGCCGGCGAGGATGAAAAACCCGCGCCCAAAGAGTCGCGCCCGGCCTCGCGCAAAAAAGTCGGCGTGTGAAAATAACGGCACAACTGGATTACTTGCCCACGAAATTAGGTTGACAATGTTAACTTCGCCTTAAAATGTCATTCCGGCCGAAGGGAGGAATCTTTTGTAAGCAGATTTCTCGTCCCGAGCACGGGCCTCGAAGAAATAAAAATGAGCCGCGAATAAAAGCTATTTTTATTTTATCGACAACAATAAAGCTACCATGCGGATTAAAAAATCACATGGATTTATCAGTGTGGTTTTTTAATCCGTGTGGAATTGCTCTGCTTTTTTAGAAGGATTAAACTTTCACGCCGATCACCTCACCCTGCATGAATCAATCCGCCCTTTCGCCCAATCCCGCAACTGACGAGCAACGCCATTTGCTGATGGTGACCATCGCCATTTTCCTGCAAGTTTTTCTCTCGGCGCTTGATACGACGATCATCAGCACCGCCATGCCGACGGTGATCGCCGCGCTCGGCGGGCTTAATCTCTACAGTTGGGTGTTTGCCGCGTACATGCTCACGAGCACGGTCGCCACGCCCATCGCCGGAAAACTCTCGGATCAAATTAGCCGCAAGAAACTTTATCTCGCCGGTATCGCGGGCTTCGTGATTTCCTCATGGCTCTGCGGCTTGGCGCAAAACATGACGATGCTCATTGTCTTTCGCGCCATTCAAGGCATGGCCGCCGGCGCGATGATCGCGGTGTCGCTGGGCCTCATCGCCGTGCTCTATCCGCCGGAAAAACGCGGCCGCATGCAGGGCATGCTCGCCTCGATCTGGGCCATGACCAGCATGTTTGGCCCGCTCCTCGGCGGTTTCGTCGTTGAACACTTTTCGTGGCGCTGGAGTTTTTATCTCAACCTGCCCATCGGCGTCACCGCCTATTTTTTTGTGAACCGGTATTTGCAGGAAAACACCGGCCGGATCGCCGCTTCCAAACAAAAGCCCGCCGCGATGAAAATTGATTATCCCGGCGCGATCGCGCTCGTGATTGGCGTTGTCACTTTTCTCTTGTCACTCACGGATGAAATCCATTCCACACTAGTCTTCCGCATCGTGCTTTTTCTATTTTCGCTTTTTTTTCTTTTTATCTTTTTTATCATTGAGCGCCGCGCCGCCAACCCGATTTTGCCGCTGGCACTGCTGCGCCGCCGCGAAATTGCCGCCGCCAATCTTTGCGCGTTCGTTTCCGCATTCGGCATGTTCGGCATGATCATGTTCGTGCCGCTCTTCGTGCAGGGCGCGTTGTTGCGTTCACCGACGGAGGCGGGCATGGCTCTAATTCCGATCAGCCTCGGCTGGGCGCTCGGCAGTTTAGGCAGCGGTCACGCCGTCAATCGTTTCGGCTATCGCACGCTTGCGCTCACCGGCGCTGTCATTATGACCATCGGCCTGCTCTTACAAACGCAACTTCATGCCGGCACGCCGCTGTTGCAAATCGCCGCCGTCAGTTTTATCATTGGTCTCGGCATGGGTTTGACGACCAACGCCATCACCGTTTCCGTGCAAAACTCCGTCGAACCGTCGCAGGTGGGCGTTGCCACCTCCACCACCGTGTTCTCACGCATTCTCGGCTCCTCAATCGGCGTCAGCCTGATGGGCGCGATTCTATCCGCTCGGCTGGAAACGTTGTTGCACGGCGTTTTCCCCGGCATGAATGGCAACGCGCTGAGTCAGGTGCGCGCGCTGCTGCTTCCCGAAGCGCGCGCGCAAATCCCGATGGAGTCGCTCAAAATTTTACAACACGCGCTCGAAGACGGCTTGCAAAACGCCTTTTATTTCGCGGCGGCCTCCGGCTTCATCGCAATTTTTATCGCCGCCTATATTTCGCCGCACCGGCCCGCGGTAAATCATAAACAAGAAACCGAATCCGAAATGATGCCGGCGGCATAATTTTCAAAAATCGCCCGTGGCAAAATAATTAAAACCTAAACTGATCGATTTTGTTTTTAGAAAGCGAAACAAGTCTATAATTGTCATTTCGAGTCCCGAGCACGGGACGAGAAATCTTTCACTCAACAGATTCCTCGCTGGCGCTCGGAATGACAGCAATCGCTTAACTGAGGTAAAATGCTTTTTTTCGTTGCAAAAGTATTTAACGCATAAACTTTCAATGCGAGTTTTACTGCTTTTCATAGACGGCGTCGGCCTCGGCGAGCGCGATCCGGAGAAAAATCCGTTCGCGCGTTTTCCGTCGCCGTTTTTTTCTTTTTTCAAAAATGAGCCGTTACCGGCTCTGCCACACGGCGGCGTGGTGATTCCAACGCGCGCCGATATGGACATTTCTGGTTTACCACAAAGCGCCTCCGGACAAACGGCGATTTTCACCGGCCGCAACGCCGCGCAGGCATTGGGCCATCATCAGTCGGGCATGCCCACGCCGACGCTGCGCCGCCTGTTGGATGAATCAAGCCTTTTCAAAAGCGTCCGCGCGCTCGGGAAAACCGGCGTTTTCGCCAATGCCTTATCACAAAACTATTTCGACCAGCGCGGCGAGCGAATTTCCGCAACCGCGCGCGCCTTGCTCGCTGGTGGTTTTCCGTGGCTCACGATGGAAGATTTATGCACTGGCCGCGCCATCTCGCATGATTTGACCAACGAGTTCCTTCGGCAAATGGGATTCGACGTGCCCATTCGCACGCCTCTCGAAAGCGCAACGATTCTCGCGGAAATCGCCAGCCGCGCCGATTTCACGCTCTTTGAATTTATTCTCACCGACATGTTCGGCCACAATCAGGAAATGTCGCAGACGGAATCCGTCGTCTCGCGTCTTGATATTTTGTTAAACACCGTTCTTTCTCTTGTCGATTTAAATGAAACAACGGTGGTGTTAACCAGCGATCACGGCAATTTTGAAAATCTTTCCGTCAAAACGCACACGCACAACCTCGTGCCGACCTGCGTTTGGGGCGCGGGGCAAAAAATTTTTCTCGAGCGCGTGCAAAGGCTGGAAGATATTGCGGGAAGTATCATGGCGGCTTTGCAGGTTTAGGCCATCGGAGGAAAAGTAACGCAGGCATCTTGCCTACTGCAGACAAGATGTCTGCGCTACCCTGCCGCTAAGACGATACGCTGCGAAAAATTTCACATTGCGGTTTTAGGGAAAAAATGTTATCTTGATAGAGTGCAAAGTTTGGAGACAACAATATGATCGAGGTACAACCCCGTTACAGCAAAGAAGAATTTGCCCGCCGTGGCGACGAGATTTACGAACGCGATATTTGCTCACATCTCAAACCAAACGACAAGGGTAAATTTGTCCTCATCGACATTGAGACCGGCGCGTATGAAATCGACGCCGACGAGCTTGCCGCTTCGGATCGCCTGCTGGCGAGATATCCGGAGGCCCAGGTATGGATGGTGCGCGTTGGTTATCGGTATGTTCGTCATTTTGGCCCACACCGACGAGTGGAGGGGACATGATACTTGGTTTTGTCAACACTGACTACGAGGCAATAATCAATTTATTTGTTCGTGGGCCAAAACAACAAGAGCAAGAAATTGAAGCGGTGGTTGACACCGGCTTCGATGGTTGGCTGACTTTGCCTGCGACGATTATTTCCTCGCTTACACTTCCATTTCGTCGACGCGGACGCGCCGTCTTAGCGGACGGCAGTGAGACGGTTTTTAATATCTATGAAGGGACGGTCATTTGGAATGGTCAACCGCGTCGTATATTGATCGAACACGCCGACACTGATTCTCTCGTTGGCATGAGCTTGTTGTACGGCAACTCGCTGTCAATGCAAATCGTAGAAGGCGGCAGCGTGATCATCAACGCTTTACCGCGTGAGAAACCGATGGCTTAAAAACACAGTTGCAAAATCGTTACACGATTCACCAGAAAGTTTTTTTCATGTCCGAAAACCGATACGACTTCAAAACCCTCGAGGCCAAATGGCGTCCTTATTGGCAGGAGATGGGATTGTACAAAACTGGTACTGATCCCAACAAGCCGAAATATTATGTATTGGATTTTTTCCCCTACCCTTCCGGCGACGGGCTTTCGGTCGGTCATTGCCGCAATTATGTCCCGACGTGCGTGATCGCGCGCTATATGAGGATGAAAGGCTACAATGTGCTGCATCCAATGGGCTGGGACGCGTTTGGTTTACCGGCAGAAAATTATGCTATTAAAATGAAAGTGCAACCGGCGGCGGCGACGAAGCGCAACACCGACAATTATCGCCGGCAAATGCAGCTCATCGAAGCGTCGTATGATTGGGACCGCGAGGTCAATTCTTCGACGCCGGGTTTTTATAAATGGACGCAATGGTTTTTTAATTTGCTCTTCAAACGCGGTTTGGCGTATCAGGCCATCGGCAGCCAGTGGTGGTGTCCGCAATGCAAAACCATTTTGGCCAACGAGCAAGTCGAAGCCGGCCGCTGCTGGCGCTGCGATTCCGAAGTCACTAAAAAAGATTTGAAACAGTGGTATTTTAAAATCACCGCATACGCCGATCGTTTGCTCGCGGACCTCGACACCATCAATTGGCCGCAGCCGATCAAGTTGATGCAAAAGAATTGGATCGGCCGCAGCGAAGGCGCCGAGGTGATTTTCACCGCCGATCATGCCAATCACGTGCATCCCGTTCCGGTTTTCACCACGCGCGTCGACACGCTCTTTGGCGTGACGTTTCTCGTGCTGTCGCCGGAGCATCCATTGACGATGCACATTACCTCCGCGGACCGCAAGGCTGAAGTAAGCGCTTATGTCGAAAAATCCAAACGCATGAGCGAGATCGAACGCATGTCAACAGAGAAAGAAAAGAGCGGCGTGTTCACCGGCTGTTACGCGATTCACCCGGTGAGCGGCGAAAAAATTCCGATCTGGGTCGCGGATTATGTTTTGATGGGCTACGGCACCGGCGCGGTGATGGGCGTGCCCGGCCACGACACGCGCGATTTTGCATTCGCGAAAAAATTTGGATTGCCGATTATTGAAGTCATCAGCAAGGGGCAAGACGCAAAGAGCAAAGAGCAAAAAGCAAATGGGCTGACAAAAGAAGAGAGCGAGGATTTGTCGCTTGCCACTCGCTACTTGCAACCGGCTGAGTGCTTCGCGGATTATGGCGTCATGATCAACTCCGGCGCTTATTCCGGTTTGACTTCCGAAGCTGGCATTGAGAAATTGTGCGCCGAACTTAACGCCAAGGGCTTGGGCAAAAAACAAGTCACTTACAAAATTCGCGACTGGCTCATTTCGCGTCAGCGCTACTGGGGCGCGCCGATTCCAATCGTGCATTGCGAGAAAGACGGCGCCGTGGCCGTGCCGGAAAATCAATTGCCGGTTCTGCTTCCCGAACTCGAAAGTTTCGAGCCGACCGGTGATGGCCGTTCGCCGCTGGCAAAAGTCGAATCGTGGGTCAACACCACTTGCCCGAAATGCGGCGGCCCGGCGAAGCGCGAAACCGATACGATGGACGGCTTCGCCTGCTCGTCGTGGTATTTTCTGCGCTTCACCGATCCGCGCAACGACAAAGCGCCATTCGAGGCGAGCAAAATGAATTACTGGTCGCCGGTGGATTTGTACGTTGGCGGCGCGGAACACGCGGTGATGCACTTGCTCTATGCGCGCTTCTGGACGAAGGTGATGCACGACGCCGGCCTCGTGCCGTTTGTCGAGCCGTTTCCAAAACTGCGCAATCAAGGCATGTTGCTCGCGCCGGACGGCAGGAAAATGTCCAAATCACTCGGCAATGTCATTACGCCCGACGCCGTCGCCGAGGTGCTCGGCGTGGATGCGTTGCGCGTTTATATTCTTTTTCTCGGCCCCTTCGAAGGCGAATCCAAATGGGAAGAAACCGGCATCAAAGGCGCGTCGCGTTTCATCACGCGCTTGTGGAATCTCGCGACGGAAACGATTTCACCTGAAACCCAAACCGTGGCGAAAGCCGGGATTGATGAAAAAACTTTCCGGCGCTGGATACACAAAACGATCAAGCGCGTGTCGAATGACATTGAAAATTTCCAATTCAACACCGCCGTCGCCGCGTTGATGGAATATATTAATTTTCTCTATGACTGCCGCCGCGAGAATGGCACCATTGCGGTGTCGATGGATTTGTGGCGCAAAGGCATTGAGACGTTCACGCGCCTCATCTCCCCCATCACCCCGTTTATCGCCGAGGAAATTTGGCAGGAAGTGTTGGGAAATAAAGGCAAATCCGTGCATCAACAACCGTGGCTCACTTACGACGAAAGTGAAATCGCTGAAGATCAAATCACCGTCGTCGTGCAAGTGAACGGCAAACTGCGCGATCAAGTTGTCGTGTCGGTTGATATTGATGAAGCCTCGTTGCAGCAACTCGCGCTCGCCAGTGCGCGCGCACAGAAGTTCATGGAAGGCAAAACCGTGCAGCGCGTCATTATCGTGCCGCAGAAGCTGGTGAATATTGTGGTGAAGTAATGCGGACTGCTTGTCTGCTTTTTTTTTAAAGGTAATCAACACCAATGCGCATCGGTTTCGGATACGACGTACATCCTCTCGTTGCCGGTCGGAAATTGATTCTCGGTGGCGTCGAAATCAAGCACGAAGTCGGCCTTGCCGGCCATTCCGATGCCGACGTTCTTTGCCACGCCATCGGCGACGCCCTGCTCGGCGCGGCGAATCTCGGTGATCTCGGCAAACACTTTCCCGACACCAGCGCGAAATTTGCCAATGTCAGCAGTTTGCTGCTATTAAAAGAAATTGCGCGCCTCTTGCACGAGGCGAAATATGCGGTTGTAAATATCGACTCCACGTTGGTTTTGGAAGCGCCCAAAATTATGCCGCATGCCGAACACATGCGCGCCAATATTGCCGAAGCGTTGAGCATAGCTCCGGCGCAGGTTTCCATCAAAGCCACGACCTCGGAGAAATTGGGATTTGTCGGCAGAAAAGAAGGCGCGACGGCGTTTGCGGTGGCGTTGTTGATAAACGATGACGAGTAAGTTCAATCTTAACGAGGCAAGGAGCAAGCATGGGGTTGCGAAGTGATTTCTATTTTAACGCGGCTAAGGACAGAATTCAAGAAGCGCACTTTCTCCATACCAACGGTTATTATGGCATCGCCATGTATCTTTCCGGTGTGGCGGTTGAGTGTATGTTGCGCGCATTTCGGCTGCTGAATGACCCGACTTTCGATGAGAGGCACGATCTGTGGCTCTTGTGGAAAAGCACGGAATTGGCGAATGTGCATAGCAAGCTTTATCTTGAAACAATTCAGGCGATGTTGAGCGTGGTGGTAAAACTCTGGAATATGGATAAGCTTAAAGAAAAAGTAAAAGGCTCTCTTTTAGAATTTTTCACGGAGAGAGAACTTCAATTTGAAGAAAATCCGGATGGCCGGGTGAGCGGCTTTATTATTTCCCCAAAATTTGTTGAGATGGATGAACTGGCCCGCCAAAAAAAAATTTGGGAATTGCTGCGGAAAAAATTAAAAGAGGCGGAACGCACAAAAGTAATCGGCTTTATAACTTTCACACCCAGAGAATACAAAGCTTATACGAGCTATCGAGCATTATCATGACCTCCTCCCCTCGCGTACGTTTCGCCCCCAGCCCGACGGGGCAATTGCATATCGGCAATGCGCGCGCCGCCATTCTCAATTGGCTGTTCGCGAAGCACAGCGGTGGCGCGTTTATTTTGCGCGTCGAAGATACCGACATGGAACGTTCCACCAAAGCCTCCGAGGTTTCCATCTTTCAAGACCTGCGATGGCTGGGTTTGAATTGGGATGAAGGTCCGGATGTCGGCGGCAACTTCGGGCCCTATCGCCAATCCGAGCGGCTCGCCATTTATCATCAACATGCCGAGCAGCTCATTACCAAAGGCCACGCGTATCATTGCTATTGTACGCCCGCGGAGCTTGAAGCGCGCCGTGAGGCGGCAATGAAAGCCGGACAACCACCCGGCTATGATCGGCGTTGCAAAAATCTTTCGCTCGCGGAACGCACGGCCAAAACGCAAGCCGGACTCAAGCCAGTCGCTCGTTTCGTGATGCCGGAGCGCAACGTCACCTTTGTTGATTTGGCCAAAGGTGAAATTACCTTTCCGCCGGATGCGCTCGGCGATTTTGTGATTCTGCGCTCGGACGGCGTTCCGACTTACAATTACGCCGCGGTCGTCGACGATCATCTTATGCAAATCACCCACGTCATTCGCGGCGATGATCACGTGGCCAATACGCCTAAACAAATTATGCTTTACGAAGCGTTCGGTTGGGCGCTGCCGGAGTTTTGCCATATTCCGATGATTCTCGGCCCGGATCGCGAGCGCCTCTCGAAGCGGCACGGCGCGACTTCGGTGGATGATTACGCCACGAAAGGCTATCTGCCGGAGGCGCTCATAAATTTTCTGAGCCTGTTGAGCTGGTCATCCGCCAGCGGCGAGGAAGTTCTTTCGCGTCAGCGTTTGATCGAGGAGTTTAGTTTCAATCGTCTCTCCCCTTCCGCGGCCATTTTTGACGTCGTCAAATTAAACTGGATGAACGGCGTTTACATTCGCAATCTGACTCCGGAGGAGTTAACGGCGGCGTGTTTACCGTATCTGCAAAAATCCGGTTATGCTTTGCCGGACCACGCAACCTTGCAGAAAATGATTCGTCTCGTGCGCGACAGTCTGGAATATCTCAGCCAGATTGCCGAGAAGCTGGCGTTCTTTTTTGTCGATGAACTGCGCATCATCGACGGTGCGGCGATTGGCATGAGCCAAACCGAAGCCGCCGGAAAAGTTTACTGGTCGTTCCTGCGACAGCTCGATAAATACGACGTGCTCAATGGCGAATCGTTTCGCCAGATCATGAAAACCATCAACAAAGAAACCGGCGTCATGGGCCGCGATCTGTGGATGCCGATTCGCATCGCGCTCACCGGCGACATGCACGGCCCGGATCTGGCGATGATCGTCGAAATTTTTGGCAAAGAAAAATGTCGAAAGTTTGTGCAAAAATTAGTTGATTAATTGTTCGCCGTAATAGTTCGTAGTGACGCCTTCAGGCGTACAGATGCCGAAATCCACATGCACCTCAGAGACACAAACTTTTAAATATGGCAAGTCGTTTCCACCAGCTTTTTAAAACTTCGCGTCCTCTCTTCGGCATGTTGCATTTGCCGCCGTTGCCCGGCAGTCCGAGTTACGCCGGCAACATGCAAAACGTCATCGACGCTGCTTTGCACGATGCGAAAATTTTAAGCGACGCCGGTTTCGCTGGATTGATCATTGAAAATTTAGGCGACGCACCGTATTATCCCGATCACGTGCCGGCGGAAACCGTGGCCGCGATGAGTGTCGTCGCCGCGCATGTGCGCCGGCAAACGCAACTTCCGGTGGGCGTAAATGTCTTACGCAATGATGCGCAAAGCGCGATCGCCATTGCCGCCGCCGCAAGCCTGCAATTTATCCGCGTCAACATTCTCATTGGCACGAGTGTTACGGATCAGGGCGTCATCAGCGGGCAGGCGCATCTCGTGGCTCGCACGCGCCAACGTTTGCGCGCCGAGAATGTTTTAATCTTTGCCGACATTCGCGTAAAACACGCCGCCCCTCTCGTCGACCGCGAGTTGGCGCAAGAAATCGATGATCTCTTCGAGCGCGCGCTGGCTGACGCCATTATCGTCAGCGGCAGCGGCAGCGGCAAGCCTGTTGACGCCAATTTTCTGCGCGAAGTTAAAAAACTTTCCGGAAATCGGCCCGTGCTGATTGGCAGCGGCTTGAATTTGGAAAATGCCAAAGAGCTGCTCAGTGTGGCGGATGGGGCAATTGTGGGAAGTTCGGTTAAAATTGATGGGAAAATTCATGATCGGGTTGATAAAAAGCGAACGCAAAAGCTTATGGAAGTTTTCAAAACGTAAATCTTAAAACCGAGATGTCATCCCGCAGGGAACTTTTTAATATCAAGCACAATGTTTGAGTGAAAAAGGATTCTTACAGAGATGACATGCGCCATTAAGAGTTTTTGATTACAAAAACAAAAAAATTGATTTGTCAAACTTATGCCCCTCAAACTCTACAACACCCTCACCCGCCAAAAAGAAGAATTCGTTCCCGTCACGCCCGGCCGCGTGGGATTTTATCTCTGCGGGCCGACGGTGTATGATTATTTTCACATCGGCAACGCGCGACCGTTCGTCGTGTTCGACGTGTTTCGCCGCTATTTGCGCTATCGCGGTTATCAAGTGCGCTTTGTGATGAATCTCACCGACATCGACGACAAAATCATCAAACGCGCCAATGAGCTGGGCGTGCCGTCGCACGAGATCGCGCAGAAATACACCAACGCGTTTTTTGAAGACATTCAAAAACTCGGCGTGCAACCGGCGGATGTTTATCCCAAAGCCACCGAACATATCGATGACATTATTCATCTCATCGAGGCGCTGATTAAAAACGGCACGGCATATGTCGTCGATGGCGATGTTTATTACGACGTGAGCAAGTTTCCGGAATACGCCAAACTCTCCGGAAAAAAACTGGATGAGTTAAACGCCGGCGAACGCGTGAAGGTTGACGAGCGCAAAGATGATCCGCTCGATTTCGCGCTGTGGAAAGCCGCGAAGCCCGGTGAGCCGTGGTGGGAAAGTCCGTGGGGCAAAGGCCGTCCCGGCTGGCATGCCGAATGCTCGGTGATGTCGATGAAATATCTCGGCGAGAGCATCGACATTCACGCCGGCGGCATCGATCTCATTTTTCCGCACCATGAAAACGAAATCGCGCAAAGCGAGGCGATGACCGGCAAGCCGTTTGTGAAATATTGGATTCACAACGGTTTTCTCGATATCGACGGCGAGAAGATGTCGAAATCGTTGGGCAATTTCAGCACCGCGCGCGACGTGTTGGAAAAATTTTCAACCACGGCGATTCGCGTGTTCTTTTTAATGAAGCATTATCGCGGCCCGATCAGTTTTTCGCCGGAGCCGTTGCAACATGCGGTGAAAACCGCGGAGCGTTTGAATATTGCCTACAATCTCCTGCGGCGACGCCTCGAAAATGTTGAGACCAAAATGCCGGTGAATCGCGCCGAACTCTCCGGCGAAGCGCAAAACTTTGCCGATCTCATCCCGAAATCGCGCGAGAATTTTAACGCCGCAATGGACGACGATTTCAACACGCCGGAGGCGATGGCGGCGATTTTTGATTTCATTCGCGAGACCAATCGCTGGGTCGAACGCGCGAACCTCTCTCCCGCCGAACTTGCCGTGCTGGCCGAAGCCAAAAATCTTTTGGAAGAATGGAACAGCTTTCTCGGTGTGATCGAAACGCGTCCCGCCGGAAGCGGGATGGATCATGCGCGCGTCGACGGCGTCATGAAAATTCTTTTGGATTTGCGCCAACAAGCCCGCGCCGAGAAAAATTTCAAACTGGGTGATGAGATTCGCCATCGTCTGAAAGAGGCCGGTGTGATTATCGAAGACGGCCCGCAGGGCAGCCGCTGGCGGTGGGAATAAAAATAAATAGAAAAATTTTGCCAACTAAAAAGAATCCCACAGAGAATATTTCCGTGGGATTCTTTTTTTGTGGGTATTTTTAAACGCTACGTGTTTGGATTCCACGCCAGCTTTCATTAAAAAGATGATCAGCTCACGGAAAGGGAACAGTTCACGGAATTAAAATTTCCCACAGAGTGAATCCCGCCGGGCGCATTGGCGTCAACCTAAAAAGTTGTTGAAAAAATTAATTTTTAGTTTATCTTAAACGAGTATATATTCGTTACGGATTATTTCGTGAAATTTCACTTGACAATCTCATGGCTTTTTCTTAATATCCTTCCGTGCAACTTCGGGCTGCTTCTTAGGGAAAAGTTTTATTGCTGCTTAACCGGCAGGGGCAAGATCGTGCCAATAAATTTTTCATATTTTCCGATAACATAAAATTTCTGCCGCTACCGTGAGCGCGGCGAGAGGGTTTATTCTTTTTGCCGTTATCATGCGTAGCGGAATTATATTTTCAAAAAAAACATAAGCTGGACGAGCCGGAACCAAATTTAACCACCAAAAAATCATTGCCGTAAAAGCACAGATTTGATTATTAACGGACTAAGTGCAACGCTAAAGCGTCGCACTCCATTAACATAAGGAGACATTCTCATGAATTCGACTTACAACACGTACCCGGTGTCCGGCGCGCGAGTAGAAGCGCGCGCAGCGTTTATCACGCGCACTTACTTGCATCTGCTGGGCGCGATTCTCGGTTTCACGCTGGTCGAAATTTATCTGTTTAGCTCCGGCCTCGCGGAGACGATTGCGCGAGCGATGTTGGGCACCTCGTGGTTGCTGGTCATCGGCGGTTTTATGATCGTCGGCTGGTTGGCGAGCCGCACGGCTCATAAAGCCGAGTCGCTGGGCGCGCAATACGCCGCGCTGGCCGCGTTCGTGGTGGCCGAGGCCATTGTGTTTACGCCGCTCCTGTATATCGCCGCGAGCAGATTTCCGGGCGTCATCGAGAGCGCCGCATTCGTGACGTTACTCGGTTTTTCCGCGCTCACCGCGGTGGTTTATTACACGCGCAAGGATTTTTCTTTTCTCGGCAGCGTCCTGCGCTGGGGCGGCATCGTCGCGCTCGTGTTGATCGTGGCCGGTGTCATCTTCGGCTTCCAGCTCGGCACCTTCTTCACCGTTGCGATGATCGCCTTTGCCGGCGCGGCGATTCTTTACGACACCTCCAACGTGCTGCACCATTTTCCGGAAGACCGCCACGTCGCCGCTTCGCTGGAACTTTTCGCCTCCGTCGCGCTGCTGTTCTGGTACGTGCTGCGATTTTTTATGTCGTCGCGGGATTGAGGCAGAGTGATGGTTGATTTGCTGGTTTATGCGATAGTGAGGTGTCGCATAAACCAGCGGTCCAAACATCGTGGAAAGGAGAATGGTTTATTATTTTAGTTGTCTCTGTCAAAGACTGGTTTATGCGATGCGTTCATTCAGTACATAAACGTTAATGTAGTTTAAACTAATAAGGGACTGCTAATGGAAAAACAGCAATTCGAAAAAAGTAGCGGGGCTAATTTAAACATTCAACAAAAAAGAATTGCAGAGCTTGAAGCGCAATTGCTTACCAACAGGGCTGAATTAGAAAAATTACGCAATAATTACGCTGAACCAGCCGTAGAAAACCGCTTGAAATTGTTTAAATTCGAATTTCTTGCTGAAGTAAACAAATCAATTACTAAACGCCTCCTCTCAATTTCTGCAACAATAGCTTGCATCGGCACCCTGTTATCGTTTCTGGGGTATGCTACTATAAAGGAGTTACTAATCTCGCAAATAGACATTAACAGCATAAAGGAGAAAGTCTTGGTCGCAGCTGAAGGGGAAATAAAAAACATTACGCAGGTCAAGGATCGAGTTCTTATACTCGAAAATGAATTCAAAACAAACGTAGATTTTCTTAAAATGCAAGCAGATTCTTTTAAAAAGCAAGTTGAGGGTGACTTAACTCAAATCTCAGCGGACCTGAGCGCATCAACTGAGGCAATTGGAAATCGCGTATTTTCTCCAGACAGTGCTTCAGATACTAAAGCTGAAATACTCGTCGGATGGACATTTTTTGCTCAGAAGAAAAAAGGCGTCAGTGCTTACAGTGCATTCGCATTTAAAATCGTGGCAAAATCACAAAATGCTCGAACTAGAAAGAGCTTATATCCATACAAAGACGACAGAGTAGAATGTCTCAATAAATCTTGGTTCGTGAGAACTGGATTTCCAAGCAGGTCGGTATTAAAGCCGCCAATTGGATCGCTTAAAAAAGGTGGTCAGGCAATGGTTTTCGACGTGAAAGAGGTACGAGATAAAAATGGAAACCTAGAAGTGTGGATAAAAATACAACCAGTTTCAGGAGCAAAAATATTGTGAGAAATTGATTCTTTTGGATGAATACAATATTCGCTCCAAAAAGCAAAAAAGCCGGCAACTATCCTCTCTCGGTCAACATCTAATCCAACCAAGAGCCGATAGCCACCGGCTGTTTTTTTCAGTCAATACTTCCCAGGCGGGCCGTCTGGGCTACAGAGGCTACAACTTATTCAGCAAAGTAATTCTCTTCCCACTTTTCGCCGTCGACGCCGACGCCGGCGGATTCGCTGGCGCCGAGTTGGGCTTCGTGGCGGGTCTGGCATTTCAGGCAAAACGCGGCGGTCGGCACGGCCTCGAGGCGGGCTTCGTTGATCGGCTCGCCGCAGACGTCGCACAGGCCGTATTCGCCGGCGTCAATTTTGCCCAAAGCGGTGTTGATGGCCAGCCAGTGCTGGCTGTCTTCGTGTTGCAGCATGGCGGCTATTTCTTTCGAGCCGTCAATCGTGGCGCGGTCATACACATCCGAAGGCACTTCCGCAATCTCGCGGTAATCGCGATGCTCGTGTGCCAGTTCGCGCAAAATGGCGGCGCGTTCTTTTTCCAACAACTTTTTATAGCTATTCAATTGTCTGCGGGTCATCTTTGCATTACCTCGTCGAAGTTCGTACATCCTGTTATTTAGTCACAGTAAAACTGTTTTTGGTATTCGGATTTTCCGAATTGACCGGATTGACATTCTTCTGTTCGGGTTCAATTTTAAGAAAACCAATATACCAAAATTTTACGAAATATACAACAAAAATTTTAGTGAACTCATCAACACTGCGACTAAATTGTTACAGAATGACCATTCTCACAACAGTTAATTATGTTCCTAACACAGCCTATTCGTGCTTTTAAACGTAACTTTTTCAATTTGGTTCCGCGCTTTGCGGTCCAGTTTGGCTGGAGGCTGCCGTTGTTACATTTTCTTCTTTTTCCTGAAATTGCCCGATAATCACCTTGCTCGGACGCAGGACTTTACCTTTGAAGCAATAGCCTTCCTGCATCACGGACAGCACGAGGTGATCCAGCGCCTGATCTTGCACCGGCTGGCCGAGAACGGCTTCGTGGGCAGCGTAATCGTACGGCTGATTCAAGGCCTCGATCTTTTCCAAGCCAAACTTGGTCAGCAAATCCATGGTTTTTTGCCGAATCAGCTTCGCGCCTTCGGCGAGACGCTCAGGATGGGTGGCTTCATATTCCACCATCAGGCCGAAGTCATCAAGAATCGGCAGCAGCGCCAGCGCGAAATCGCGGCGCGCCCAGTCGGCAATCTCGGCGCGCTCGCTTTCGCTGCGGCGTTTGTAATTGGCAAAATCCGCGGCGAGGCGCAGAAAACGTTCCTGCTGCTCACCGGGAGAGGGGCCGGCTTCAGCAGCCGTAACTGCGCTTCCATTTTCCGAGGTTGGCGTGGCGCCGGCTTGCGCGTCAATTGTTTCTATCGGTTCATTTGTTGAATCGAGATTTTCTTGTTGCTGTTTTTCCATATACCGCACTCTTAAAAAATTGCAATAAAATTTTTTACACCACAAAAAAAAAGCAAAAAGCTTTTGAACACGGATGACGCTGATGACACGGATTTTCCCTGGCCTGCGGCAGGGCAGGCACGGTTTTTAGCTTTATCTGCGTCAATCCGCCCAATCCGCGTCATCCGCGTTCAAAAAAATGGCTTTGGAACTTGAAGAAGTTTAGCGCACCATCGCGGTGTCAACGGTTAATTTCGTGCCGGTGGCATCAATATAAATAAAATCGCCCTTTTGCAATTTGCCCTCGAGAATGCGCGTGGCAATCTCGTTGACCAAATCTTTTTGGATGATGCGCTTGAGCGGACGCGCGCCGAACACCGGATCGTAGCCTTTGTTCGCCAAATAATCGACGGCGCGGGAGGTGAGCTCGCCGTCCAAGCCCTGCCGCTGCAGGGTTTTGCGCACGGTGCGCTCGAATTGAATCGAGACGATCTGATGAATTTGTTCTTTCGTTAGCGGCCGAAACATAATGGCTTCATCGACACGATTCAAAAACTCCGGACGCAGTTTTTGTTTTAAAATTTGCATGATCTCGCCGCGCGCCGATTCATAAACCTGCTCGCGGTTGGCGTCGTTAATATTTTGAAACCGCTGCATGATGTAATCCGCGGCGATGTTCGAGGTCATAATGATCATCGTGTTTTTGAAATTGACCACGTGGCCTTTGCTGTCGGTCAAACGCCCGTCTTCCAAAATCTGCAAAAGGATATTGAAAACTTCCGGATGGGCTTTTTCGATTTCATCCAACAGCACCACCGAATACGGGCGCCGCCGCACCGCTTCGGTGAGCTGGCCGCCTTCTTCGTACCCGACATATCCCGGCGGCGCGCCGATCAACCGCGAGACGTTGAACGGTTCCATGTATTCGGACATGTCGAGGCGCACCATCGCGTTTTCATCGTCAAACAGAACTTCCGCCAACGCCCGGGCCAATTCGGTTTTGCCGACGCCGGTCGGGCCGAGAAAGATGAACGAGCCGATCGGCCGATTCTCTTCGCTCAACCCTGCGCGCGAGCGGCGCACGGCGAGCGCGATCGCTTCAACGGCTTCTTCCTGCCCGACGACACGCGCGCGCAAACGATCCGCGATATGCAAAATTTTCTGCTTCTCGCTCTCCAGCATGCGCGTCACCGGAATGCCCGTCCAGCGCGCCACCACTTCGGCGATGTCTTCTTCCGTGACTTCCTGCTTCAACAGCGCGCCGTCTTTGTGCAGCGCGGCCAATTTGCTATTCAACGACTCGAGCTGTTTGTTCAACTCGATGAGCCGGCCATATTTCAATTCCGCGGCTTTGTTCAAATCGCCGACACGCTCGGCCTTTTCCGCCTCCATTTTCGCGGCTTCGATCTGCTCTTTGACCGTGTTGATTTGTTTGATCGTGTCTTTTTCAACCTGCCAGCGGCCTTTGAGCTGCGAGGATTGCTCTTTGAGATTCGCCAGCTCGCTTTTCAATTTTTCCGCACGCTCTTTCGAGGCCGGGTCTTTTTCTTTTTTGAGCGCGACCAATTCGATTTCAAACTGCTTGCTGCGGCGCTCCAGCTCGTCAATTTCTTCCGGCATCGAATCGATTTCCGTGCGCAATTTTGCCGCGGACTCGTCGATCAAGTCAATCGCTTTGTCCGGCAAAAAACGATCGCTGATGTAACGATGCGACAGCGTCGCCGCCGCGACGATTGCAGAGTCGGTGATGCGCACGCCGTGATGCACTTCGTAGCGCTCTTTCAGGCCGCGCAAAATCGAGATCGTTTCATCGACCGAGGGTTGATCCACCAGCACCGGCTGAAACCGGCGCTCCAGCGCTTTGTCTTTTTCAATATATTTGCGATATTCATCCAGCGTGGTGGCGCCGATCATGCGCAGCTCGCCGCGCGCCAACATCGGCTTCAACATATTCGCCGCATCGACCGCGCCCTCCGCTGCACCGGCGCCGACCACCGTGTGCAACTCGTCGATAAAAAGAATAACATTGCCTTCGGCTTCCTGAACTTCCTTGAGCACCGCTTTCAAGCGCTCTTCAAATTCGCCGCGGTATTTCGCGCCGGCGATGAGTGAGCCGATATCAAGCTGCGTCACGCGTTTGTTCTTCAGCGACTCCGGCACGTCGCCGTTGGCCACGCGTTGCGCGATGCCTTCGACCACCGCAGTTTTGCCGACGCCGGGATCGCCGACGAGCACGGGATTATTTTTCGTGCGCCGCGAGAGCACTTGAATGCAACGCCGAATCTCCTCGTCTCGCCCAATCACCGGATCAAGCTTGTCCCGCCGCGCCAACTCGGTGAGATCGCGTCCGAACCGCTGCAGCGCCTGATATTTGGTTTCGGGATTTTGATCGACGACGCGCTGCGAGCCGCGAATGTCTTTCAACACCTGAAAAATCGCGTCGCGCGTCACGCCCTGTGAGCGCAGAATCTCCGCGGCGTTGCTGCTCTTCTCTTCCGCCAGCGCGATGAGCAAATGCTCGGAACTGACGTACTCGTCTTTCAACTGGCGCATTTCATTCATCGCCGCGTTGAAAACATTGTTCACGCGCGGCGAGATATAAACATTGCCAACCTGGCCGCCGCCATGCACGCGCGGAATTTTGCGCAATTCTTCATCGCCGCGGCTCATGATCAACCCGACATTCGCGCCGAGTTTTTTGAGAATCGCCAGCGCCACGCCTTCGTGATCGTCCAGCAGCGATTTGAGCAAATGCTCCGGTTCGATCTGCTGATGATTGTGCTCACCGGCAATCTGCTGCGCGCGAATGACGGCTTCCTGGGCTTTTAAGGTAAATTTATCGAGAGTCATGTTTTTTAAATGTCTATGGTGTCCGAAGTCTTGGGTCCGAGGTCGTTTAATGGTGCAAACTGGTTCAATCCTAAATCACAGCAGCGATTATACAAATGGAATGCCAGATTTTGATACGGATATATCTCTTTAAAAAACAGAACACAAGATCGATTTGAGCCAGTCAAAATGACTGCCAATTTAGCAGATGAAAATTTAGTATTTATGGCAGGTTATAAGCTAATCTGGTAGGAATGTAGGCCAATTTGACGCAATGCTAAAACTATCAAAAACGGGTAGCGCGCAAAATTAGTAAACGCCAAATCTAAAAGAAATTTTTCAAAACTAACGCACTCAAATTCTGAAAAAAAATTCCAGACGGACGCAATCTGAAAATCGTTAGGCAAAAACCCGCGGATTGAAAAAACCCCGCGGATAAAGCCAAAAATAAAAATCCGTGCCTGCCCTGCCGCAGGCCAGGGAAAATCCGCGTCATCCGCGTAATCCGTGTTCAAAGATTTTAGCTTCTCAATTTTTAATTACCGGTTTTCTTTTTTATATTCTTCAGCACGTCCATTGGGTTCGCGGCTTCGGTGATTTTCACGTCTTTCGGCAGCCTCAGTTTTTCTTCGGGAACGTTCACGTTATCTTGCAGGCGCACCGCCTCCGTTGTCATCAGCTTGCCCATCATGTTGACTACGGTTTTGAGCGTCACGCCCTGCCAGATCCACGACTTGGCATTCATGCTCTTGATCTCTCACACGTCGCACGGTTTGCCGAGCACTGTTTCCGTGCCGATCTTGCGGCCGCCCATGCGCGTCAGCATCTCTTCGCCGATCTCGGTGGCGTCTTTACCTTCGCGTTTCGCCGTGCCGGTCAATTCTTTCATCAGCGGCGTCGGCATTTTCGTGCCGGTTTTTTTGTCGAGATCAACGGTGTAAGTCCATTCGCCGTCGAGCAGAGTCAATTGATTTTGCTTGATGGACATGTTCGCCACTTTGATTTCCGTTTGGGTGTATTTCGCCTCGCGCATGCCCCAGCGGTCGAAATAGGTCGTCTCCGTGCCGGTTTGCATGCCGCTCATTTTGAGTTCGATGATGCACGAGCGAATTTTGTAGCGGCGAAATTCATGAGTTTGGCTGTTGGCCGCCCAGCTTGCGAGCAGGAGAATGATGAGAACGAGGTTTAGGCGATTAAAGGCTTCGGGTTTTGTGAACATGTCATGCCTCCGAAATGTTAGAGTTCAGGTTTTTGGAATCTTGCATTTGCAATACGACCAGAGGTTGTATTTGCAGAAAGAAAGCACACACCGGAACCCCCAATGCTTACACACAGGTTTATCAGCGTGGTTTTTTAATCCGTGTGGCAGTCCTTTTTTTACAGATTGACACGTAGTCTTTATTCCATCGTCCCGCAAAAATGCGCGCGCAACCCCAACTCCCGCATCGCTGCGGCTTTTACGAACATGCCGCGGCGCGCGCTCTTCAAATCCGGCGCGTAAACGACTTGAATGTGATTCGATTGGTGCCGCGCCATCATTTGATCGCGCGAGATACCGCGCATGATCGCGTGCATGATCGGCCATTGCGGCGTCGTGAGCCGCCAGCGTTCCTGCGTTTCCGCCTCAGGCAACTTCACCACTTCCGCGATGCCGGTGTCGTATTGCAATCGCCCGTTGGCAATGAAGACGCGGCTCCACACCACAAATCCCGGTTTGCTCACGCCTTTCAACGAGCCACCGCCGAGGCGAAAATACATCGGCGGTTGGCGTTCGCTCGAGGCGCTTTCGTAGCCGTCAATAAAATGCGCCGGCGGCGCCGCGCCGGAAATTTCCAGCACCCAGACAAAATCATCGATGCTGTCATCTTTATAATGCCGGCCCCAGCGTAAATCGTGCAGCGTGTTTTCCGGCGGCCAACCCAACTCTTTCCACAGATGATACGTCACCAAACCATCCAGCCCGGCGCACTCGTCGACCTCGTTGAAATGCGGCAGCGCCTCGTCTTGAAAAAGTTCTTTGGCAGTTTCTTCATGATAAACCTGCGGCCGCTCAACATTATTCAAGAGGCCCTCGACTAAATCCGAAGCGGGCGTCAAATCTTTCAAGCCCTGTTGATATTGAATCCCAATCGCCGCGCAGCCGAACTCGTCGGCGAGTCGAACCGCGGCGATGTACATTTTGCATTGCTCCACCACTTGTGCTTCGGTCAAGTCCGTCGCTTCGTTGTTGCCAAAATGGAAAGTCATGCCTTTCGCCAACAGCCACGCCAAAACATTGCGCGCTTCATGATTCGACACCGTTTACATTTTGGCGTACAGCGTCGATTGGCTCAAACGCTCTTTAAACACGCCGGTGGGGTGGAGCAGTTCATCCGGAATGATCGCGTTGTACATGCCCATGCAACCTTCATCGAACACGCCGAGAATCGCTTTTTTGCGGCGAAATTTTTGCGCGAATTCTCTGCCGAGCTTTTCCGCTTTATCCGGCACTTTGGCGTCTTTGTAAGACGTCACATGCGAATCATCATGATCGACGTTGCCCTTTTGCAGCCAACGTTCCAGGCCTTTGCGAAAAAAACGATCCGTGAAATCCTCGCTCCACAACGTCGAATAACGCACGCCGGCTTTGGTGAGCGAAGCATTGAGATTCAGCAAACCCACCAGCCCCGGCCATTGGCCGCTCCAATTCGCCATCGTCAAAATCGGCCCGCCATGCATGAACAAGCCGGCGAGAATATGATGGCTGTATTGCCACACCGCTTCGGCGACAATGATCGGCGCTTGGCGCGGAATCTGCTTGAAAACTTCGATGCCGTATTTCTGGCTGTCAATAAAACCGTGCTGCTTCTGCGGGTCATACGGATGCGCGCGTTCGATTTTCCCGCCAAGTTTTTCCACCGCCGCCACGATTTTTTTCTCCATCTCCGCTTGCGCCGATTCGCAGTTTTGATTGGCCGCCAAACGCAGATCGCCGTTGGCGACGAGATAAATGGTTTTCATGTCCGCCTCACGAAAAAATTTTTTCTGAGTTCATTTGCTCAACTTGCTTAATCATAGCGATAATGATTGTGATTGTCAAATTGTTTTTTTGATCAGGAATTTCTTGCTTGCGAGCACGGTTTTGTTTACCTTAAAATAAATAAGGAGAGACCTATGCCCAGAGCCATTTGGAACGATGCCACGTTAGCCGAAAGCGAGCATTGCGAAAGCGTCGAAGGCAATTATTATTTTCCGCCGGAAACGATCGATCACCGGTATTTCAAAGCGAGCGACACCCACACGACTTGCCACTGGAAAGGCGTGGCGAGTTATTATCACCTTGAAGTCGACGGTCAAATCAACAAAGACGCCGCGTGGTATTATCCCGCGCCCAAAGATGCGGCAAAAAACATTGCCGGCTACGTCGCGTTTTGGAACGGCGTGCAGGTTTTGAAGTAAGCCGTGACCAGTTGCCAGTAATCAGTTGTTATTCAGCGGAACACAGTTTTGAGCAACCAGCAACCAGAATGAAAATTCTGCTCATCCAATCTCCGGTCGAAGATTTTTATCAAACGACGATCCGCACCTTGCCGGTCGGCTTGCTGTATCTCGCGGCTTCACTGAAACAAAACGGCGTTGAAGTTGAAATTCTCGATTGTCAAGCGACGGACAAAAAGCAAACCATTGAGATGCCGCCGGAGTTTGCGTATTTGAAACGATATTATCGCCCCGGCAATTTAAGCCCCTTCAAGCTTTTCAGCCATTACCGGCATTACGGTTTGCCGTGGGATGAAATTCGCGAGCGCATTCGACTCGCCAATGCTGATGTCATCGGCGTCTCCTCTCTTTTCACACCATTTTATCGTGAAGCGTTTCGCGTGGCAGCAATCGCGAAAGAGCTGGATGCGACGCGCCCCGTGATCATGGGCGGCGCGCATGTGAATGCCTGCCCCGAACAAGTGCTTTCCAATTCGAATATCGATTTCATTTTGCTCGGCGAAGGCGAGCGCACTTTGCCGGAACTCGTTACAGCGCTCACTGCTGATAAATCTATTGACTCGATTTGCGGCGTCGGTTATAAATCCAACGGCCAACTCCACCTTCCCGAACACGGCGATCTCATCGACGATATCGAAACGTTGCCCTTACCCGCGCGTGAATTGATTGATCCGGCCCGCTACACACTCGGCGGTAAAAGATTGACGATGCTCGTCACCAGTCGCGGTTGTCCTTATCATTGCACGTTCTGCTCAATCTTTCTCACTGCCGGTCGTGAATTTCGCACGCGCTCGATTCAAAGCATCATTGATGAAATGAAACTCTGCCGCGAGAAATTCGGCACGGAGATTTTTGATATTGAAGACGACAATTTCAGCTTCAATCAAAAACGCGCCGCGCAAATTCTCGCCGCCATTCGCGAAGAATTTGGCGAAGGCCGAATCGAATTACTGGCGATGAACGGCATCTCCGCCGCGAATATCAGCGAGCCGCTCGTGGATGAAATGAAGCGCACCGGCTTTCGCGCGCTGAATCTTGCGCTGGTCACGAGCGACAAGCAGCAACAACGCGCTACCAAACGCCCCGGTTCCACGAGCCATTTTGATCGCGTCGTCAGCAAAGCCGCCGAAGCTGGTCTCGAGATGGTGAACTACGTCATTCTCGGTCTGCCGGATTCGTCGATTGAGGAAATGCTCGACTCCATCATTCATCTCATGCAACGCCCCGTGCTCATCGGCCCCAGCGTGTTTTACGCCACGCCCGGCACCGAGAGTTATCGCCAATGCCTCGAGCGCGGTTTATTGCCTTCCTCAGAATTGACTCTGCAACGCTCGACGTGCTTTCCGGTTGAAACAAAAAATTTCTCCCGCCGCGATCTCGTTACGCTTTTTCAACTCACGCGCTTTTTGAATTTTATCAAATCACGTTTGGACGCGCAACCACCCCGTATCGCAGCATTTATGCTGCGAGACCTGCTGTCTTCTCCTCATCTCCCCGATTTCACCCCGCAAGCCGGCGAGACTTATACTTTCTCGCATAAACTCACCGAAGCTGAAACCGGCAGTTGGCTCGCGCGGGCGTTGCTTGATGAAGGGCGCTTGCTGGGCATGCGGCTTTTGCGGCGAGAGAATGAACGCGTCGTTTATCAAGTTTATGCGGAAGACGTATCGCCGCAAGTGCTTGAGCTTTTCTTGGAGAAGATAGAAGGCAAAAAATTATATGGGGTGAAAAATCACTTTGCATTTACTAATTTACTTCGTAATTTAAATCTTGAATCCCAACTCGCCGATAACAAAGCAATAAGGAGTGTTTATGTCCGTTCAAGTTTCCACTTACGAGAAGCGACTGGCGCGTGAAATCAAAGAGGTGCCCAAGGAATACCTCCCGAACTTGTTACAAATTGTTATCGTGTTTCGTGAAAGCGTGGCTTTGAAGCCTGCCGAAGCCAGCTTCCGGCAAGGTTGGAAAGAGGTCATGGCTGGCGAAACACGGCCAATAGCTGATCTTTGGGAGGGCATTGATGCCGAATGAATCAGCCAAAACAAATATTAATCGAGTATTCGCCGGAAATCAAGCGCAACCTGCGAGCACTGGCAAAGAAGTATCGTCATATCCGGTCTGATGTTCAACCCGTGCTCGATCGCTTGGAGGCAGGAGAAATAATTGGCGATCAGGTGCGTGGAACGGGTTATACAATCTTCAAAGTGCGTGTGCCGAACACCGACATTCGCAAAGGGAAGCGATCGGGCTATCGTTTGCTCTACTATCTCAGGACTTCCACAAAGATCATGCTCGTTACTATTTACTCCAAACTTGAGCAGGCAGATATTTCAGCCGAGCAGGTACGCCGCATAGTGAAAGAGTCTGAAGGGCAGCAGAGTATATAAAAAATCGTCAGAACTCGAAAGCAGAATTAAATTGCAGCGAACCATCAAAGCCGTTATCCGCGCCGGAGAAGAGTCCGGCTATGTGGCAGAGTGTTTGGAATTGCCGGTTGTGACGCAAGGCAAATCACTCGACGAAGTCACACAAAATCTTCATGAGGCAATACAGCTTCATCTCGAAGACGAAGATTTAGCCGAGCTTGGTTTCGCGCCGAATCCGACGGTTCTGGTAACTTTCGAATTGGAATCGGTGTATGCCTAAAGCAACTTGATACCGGAACCTGCAAAGCCATCTTTCGACAGGCCGCGCGATACGTTCCGCAAGATGATCTGCGGCAATATTTTTACGAATGACACACTTTCTTTGGTTTTCCCGCAATGAATAATCCTACCAATCATAAAGCTCATTCGCATTGACTCACCTTGGAGGGAGAGATATATAATAATAATGATGGAGATCATCGATAAAATTTTAGATCAACTCACTGGCATTGATCGCTGGATTGCTGCAATCACACTGATTATCGTGCTGGCGCGATGGTGGTATGTCACCAAGACCAAGAAGGCCGAACAGAAAATAGCCAAACGCCAAATTGCTTTTGCAGTTGTTATGACTGTAATCGCTGTTTTAGTGTTTGCTGTTAATCGTTTATTTTTTTCACCCAATTACACTTTTCCAAAAGATGTTGCCGGAATCTTGGTTTTGCGCATCGAAGGCGACGATGAGAGAAACTCTCTTCAACGAGATTTGGCGAGCTCGCTCAATACCGAGTTGAGCAAAGAAGCACCCGAACAAAAGATTGAAGTGCGCGCTCACGATAAAATCGTAACCGAAGGCATGGGGTCATCACAGGCACATGCGAAGGCACGCAAAATTGGTAAGGATAGCAAAGCGCTTTTGGTGATTTGGGGTAATCGTGTCGATCAAAAGAAATTTCATCCGCGGTTGACAGTCGTGGATGATCAACCGCGCACCGTTATGGCTGGTGAGCGTGCGTTGGCTGCGCAAAGTCTCAGTGAAATCAGTTTGCCGGCTGAGATCGTAAACCAGCCCATTTTTCTCACTCACTTTGCCGCCGGTTATAGTTTTTATGATCGACATAATTATGCTGATGCCCTCATGCACTTTGAGTCGTCGCTCAAACGACCAGTGATAAATTCTATCGAACTGACCGGCCTTCGTTTTTATGCTGGAACCAGTCATTGGCATTTGGCACATGGCCAAAAGGAAATGGCGTCACATCTACGGTACGCCATCGCTTATTACGATACTGTTCTACTAGGCTGCACTGAAAAAGAGTTCCCTGCGCAATGGGCCAGAACCCAGAACAATTTGGGTGTTGCTTATGTGGAATTACCCATAGGTGATCGCAGTGCGAATCTGCACAAGGCCATTATCGCTTATGAAGCGGCACTACGTGTTTGGACTGAAAAAGACTATCCAGTTGATTGGGCAACAACACAGAATAATTTAGGCGACGTTTATCGAGAAATGCCTATCGGCGATCGCAGTTTAAATTTGCGAAAGGCGTTTACCGCCTTTGAGGCTGCACTTCGCATTTTTACAGAAGAGGATTTCCCTTTAGACTGGGCTATGATCCAAAACAATTTAGGAAATGTTTATTCGGATTTAATCAAAGATGATCCCAGTGAAAATTTTCCGAAAGCCATAGGCGCCCATAATGCTGCGATGCGAGTGTACACAGAAACAGACTACCCAGTGGAGTGGGCCAGAAGCCAAAATAATTTGGCCATTGTTTATGCAAAGTTGTCTACGGGAGATCGCAGTGAGAATATCCGGAAGGCTATTGCCGCCTCGGAGGCAGCGATGCGAGTATATACTGAAAACGATTTTCCCGTAGAGTGGGCTCGCAGTCAAGCCATTTTAGGAATCGTTGCTTATAAGACTTTTCTCATCAGTAAAGACAGCGATGATCTAGAAAAAGCTATAAAATGTTTTCAAAATGCTCTAAGAATTTGGAAACCGGAAGATTTTCCGTACTATAATCAAAGCATATTCAAAATTTTCAAAGATGCACTGAGCGAATTTCAAAATCTGATGAAAAAATAAATCTTACCAACACAAAATCGAACGAAGAAAGCGATGGCTGAAAAAGACAATCCCCGCAGCAAAAAGTATGATCACTCTTGGGACGATGATGATTTTGATGAAGATGAAGACGACAAGTTTGACGATGACGAAGAAGAACTCGACGAGAAGGACGAAGATCCCTTCGACCGCAAAATGGAGCAATGGGACGAGCGCGACTGGCAGAAGTGGCTCAAACAATGCGTGACGTTTCCATTCACCGTGATTCGCAAAGAAGATATGGACGCGAATCCTTTTTCGTCCGAAGGCCGGAAGCCGTTTGCGGTCGGCACGAAAATGATTGTTCTCGAATTTGGTTATGACAATTTTCACGAAGCCGTGCTGGCGCATGTCAAACAAGGAAATCAGAAAGGTTCGGTGCCTTTAGCGGATTTGGAAGTCACGCCCCAAAGCGATCCGAACTATTGGGCCGTGCGGGAATATGTGGTGTGGTTTGCGAATCAATGAGAGTGGCTATGACCAAAAAACAAATCGCAGAAATTGAAGAATTGGTCGATGAGATTACGGCTGATTGTCACGACGCAGACGAACAATTGCTGGCTTTTGAAGGCGCTATCAACGATGCGATCGACGAGTACGCGAAGGCCTTCCACTTGGATGAGCCGGTTTATTTGGTGGGAGTTAATTCTAATAAAGGTCTACGTGCAGGTTTGCGTGCGAAGATCACCCGCCAGCGCAAAGAGTTTGAAGTGTCGTTTTTGGACTTAGAGATCGATGACACCGAGGAAGAAGAACTCCATCGTTTGGTTGAAGCCTACAAACATTTTGTCAAGAATTTGAGTTGAGAGATGAACTATGACAAATCTCGTTTTGACAAGTTCATTCGATGCGACAAGGAAAGAATTACGCCCAAAATTTTCTTTCGTATCTTGGCGTTGATTGAGCGAGAGCGCGTACAATTACAAAACAAAAAAGAAGGAACAGACGATGAATCTGGCAAAATTAACCATTGAACTTCCCGCAGCCGAGGCGATCTTTCTTGAAGAATATGCCAAACGGCACAAAATAACAATTGAAGAAATATTCGAACAGTTCATCAAACAATTGAGAATGTACGAAAACTACTCGTTTCATCCCGACATTCAAAAATTTGCCGGCATTGTGCCAAAAGATATTGATGCCCGAAGGGAATATTACGAATACCTCGAGGAGAAGCACAAATGAAAAACTTATTCAAATCCTGCTTGATCACCGTGACACTGCTACTGCCCTTGCTACTGCTACTAACTTCCCTCGCCTTCACCGACGAGGGCATGTACCCGCTTTCGGAAATTCACAAGTTGAATCTGAAAGCAAAAGGCTTCAAGATCGCGCCGAAAGATTTGTATAATCCGCAGAGCGTGAGCTTGGTGGATGCGATTGTGCAAGTCGGCGGTTGCACGGGCTCGTTTGTGTCGAGCGACGGATTGATTTTAACCAATCATCACTGCGCGTTTGGCGCGGTGCAGGCGGCGAGCACGGCGGAGAAGGATTATCTCACCAACGGCTTTCTCGCGCGCCATCGCGGGGAAGAAATTCCGGCAAAAGGTTACACGTGCCGCATCACCGAATCGTATCGCGATGTTTCTGCCGAAGTGCTCAGCGCGGCGAAAGAAGGCATGAGCTTCGCGGAGCGCGCGAAAGCTTTTGAGCAGAAGATGAAAGAAATCGTCGCGGCGGAAGAGGCCAAAACCCAAGGCATCCGCGCGGAAGTGGCGGAGATGTTTGCGGGCAAAAGTTATGTGCTGTTCATTTACCGCAACATCAAAGACGTGCGGCTCGTGTATGTGCCGCCGCGCAGCATCGGCGAGTTTGGCGGTGAGACCGACAATTGGGTGTGGCCGCGTCACACCGGCGATTTTTCGTTCATGCGCGCGTATGTGGGGAAAGATGGCGCGATGGCGGAGTATTCGACGGAGAATGTTCCATACAAGCCGAGGCGCAACTTGAAAGTTGCGCCACAGGGTGTGGATGAAAAAGATTTCGTGTTCATTCTCGGATATCCCGGTCGCACGTATCGGCATCAGCCGGCGGCGTTTTATGAGTTTCATCAAAAATATTTTTTGCCGTTTAATGCGGATTGGTTTGCGTGGCAAATCGATATGATGGAAGCCGCGGGCAAGGATAATTCCGAAGTCGCGATTCGACTGAGCAGCCGCATCAAAGGTTTGGCGAATCGCATGAAAAATTATCGCGGCAAGCTGCAAGGATTTCATCGGCTCGGTTTGCTCGAGAAGAAACAGCAGGAAGAACGCGAGCTGCAAGCGTTCATTGATGCGGATGTAAAACGTAAAGCGCAATACGGAACGGTGTTGCCGGAAATCGGAAAAGTTTATGGCGAGATCATGGCGGACGCGAATCGCAATCAAATTCTTGGACAGCTCGTTGGCAGCTCGGTTTTGTTGAATGCCGGATACACGGCGTTCAAATTATCCGCCCAATTGCAAAAAGAAGATTTGCAGCGCGAACCGGCGTACATGAATCGCAATTTGCCGGCCTTGAAAGATCGCATGGAGCTTGCGTATGCGGATCGCAATGATGGCATCGACCGTCTTTTTATGAAAGAGATTTTTAAAAAAGCGAGCCAATTGCCGGAAGGCCAAAAGATTGCGGCGGTGGAAGCGAACTGCATTTTGAGCAACTTTCGCTTTTGTCGCCAGCAGCAACTCAATCATTTGTTGAGCCCATGGTTGATCATGTTGCTCATAGACAAAAGTCAATTCTCGCAGACGATAATTTTCTGAGTAAAGAAATTGAATTTACCGGCGTCGTCAACGCCAGATTTTCCCGGCCGCCGCTGCCGGATTCGATTCTGATCAACGGCGAATTTTTTGAAGTGGACGGCCAAACCGAACTGCGTGGTTTTGCCGACGAACCGATTCTGCTGGCGAATATACGGCCCGGCGAGAACATTCAAATCAAAGCGTTGACGCGACAAAATCTCCCGTTATTGGCGCTGCGCCTGAAACGCCGTTTGCTCATCAGCGGCGACGTCGAAGTCAAAGGGCGAATCGAGCAACTGCAAACCAACTCCCTGCGCGTTGGCGGCGTTGATTTTTTGCGCGCCACGAACACGATCGTTCTTGATGATGAAAATTTGTTTATTCCCTACACCGCGTTGCGCGTCGGATTAACCGTGGAAGTCGCCGCCAACCGGCAGACGAAGGGGAGTTTGTTGGCCGCGATTATAAAAATCGCAGACGACGACAACGATGAAGTCGAGCTGACCGGACTCCTCAACTCGCGAACCGACACGAGTGTCACCGTCACCGGATTTATTTTTCGGGTGAATACGGCAACGGTGGTATTGGATGAGAATCGCTTGCCAACACAATTTTCCGGATTGCTCTTCGGGCAGTTGGTGGAAATTCACGGCGACCGGCGCTTCGACGGTTCGTTGCTCACGACGGAGATTCGCCTGGAAGATCGGTTGCAACAAAATGAGCTTGAATGGCGCGGCCCGATCACGCAAATCACCGGCAACTTCGTGCGCGTCACCGATCTTGATTTCACGGTGAGCGCCGCCACCACGATTCTCGCAATGAACGGCGCGATTGACAGCCTCGGCGCCAATTCTTTTCTCGCCTTGAGACTGCTCGTGAAAAAGACGGCTCGCACCATTTTACGCGGCCTCAACAATGAATCGATTAGTTTTTCAAATCTTCGAGTAAATGAGGTGGTGGAAATTTTAGCCGAGCAGCTTTCCGATAACTCTTTACTCGCGCTGCGGATTAAACGCGCCACCGCCAATGCGCGCGATCTAGAGACGCGCGGCAAAATTATGTCGCGCACCGCCACCGCGATCACGGTTGCCGCCGTCGCTTTCACGATTGACGCGGCGAATCAGCCGATCCCGCCGGCGGATTTGCGCAGCCGGCAAATCGCCGCCGTGAAAGGCAGCCGGCAAATCAACGGCGTTTTCGTGGCCAATCAAATTCAGTTGCAAGAGCAGCGCGAGTTGATCGGCGTCGTCAATGAAGTGGCAACCGGCATCGTCAAACTCAACAACCTGTCGCAAGCTGTTCGCCCGCCTTCGTTTTTTCTTTGGGAAATTATTCTGCTGCAAATTCTTTTTCGCATTCCTCCGACGACTGCTGTTGCGGAATCTCCTTCCTCCCGGCCCAAAGAATTCGCGTTATCGCAGAATTTTCCCAATCCCTTTCTCAACAATGGGAGCAACACCGCCATTCGTTTCACGGTGCCGGAAGCCGGTGAAATTGCTTTGACGATTTACAATGCGCTGGGGCAGAAAATTCGCGCCTCGCCGGCGGCCGTTTGCTCGCCGGCCGTTATGAGCGGGTTTGGGATGGCCGCAACGACGCCGGCTTCCCAGTCGCGGCAGGAATTTATTTTTACCGCCTGCAAGCCGGGCGCCGTCTCGAGCAGCGCCAGTTGTTGTTGATTCGATAAGCTCGGAGCGCGAAGCTTTAGCTTTGCAATGCTGCAGCATCACACTCCGGCCGGTGAAATGCCACAGGCATAAAAACAGCGCGGCGAGAGCGACAAACTCTCGCCGTTTTTATTTTGGCATCTTGACTTTACGGCTAAATTTGCCTATCTTTTGAAAGTCAATTTTGATAAAAACCCAATTCCAGAATGAATATATTATGATGCGGAAACTTTTAGGGAGCTTCTTTTTTTCTGCTTATCTGTTTTGCAGTTTTGCCGCAGCGCAGGATCGCGGTTTCGGCCTGGGCATCGTGGTCGGCGAACCGACGGGCATTAGCCTAAAAAGCTGGCAAGGACGAACCACCGCGTTCGATGCGGCGCTCGCGTGGTCATTTGCGGGCCATGATTTCGTGCAACTGCACGGCGATTACCTCTCTCACAATTTTTCTCTCCTTAAAGTTGAACAGGGGCAATTGCCCTTTTATTATGGCATCGGCGGCCGCCTCAAGCTCATCAACATCGACAATAAAAGAAATGATCGGGATGATAAAACGCGCATCGGCGTCCGCATTCCGCTCGGTCTCGCTTACCTCTTTGAAAAAGTGACGCTCGATCTTTTTGTCGAAGTCGTGCCGGTGCTGGACTTGGTGCCGGAAACCGCATTTGATTTGAACGCGGCGATCGGGGTGCGCTATTTTTTTACCAGGTGAGCGCCTTTGCAAATTTCCCGCCGCAGGAAAAAATCTCGTGCTTTTGGCCGGGAATATGTGTATTTTGTGAAATTGTTTTTTGCCGAAAATCCAATTGATTCGCCGCAACCAGGCGATTTAACATTTTAATATTAAGGAAGGGAAATCGATGTTGTTCAGATCAGCCGCAGTCGTTTTACTCATGGGCTTAGTCGCCTGCCAGGGAAATCAGGAGAAAAAACTTACACTTGAAACGCATCAACAAAAAGTCAGCTACAGCATCGGCCTGGATATTGGAAAAAATCTCAAACAAAATGAAATCGCTATTGAGATGGACGCGTTGGCGCGCGGCATCAAAGACGCGTTGGGCGACACTAGCAACAAACCGTTGCTGACCGCGGCGCAAATCGAAGAAACCATGCAAAAATTTCAGCAAGATATGATGGCCAAACAAACCGAGAAAACGAATGCCATGTCCGGCAAAAATAAAAGTGCAGGTGACGCGTTCTTAGCGGAGAACGCGAAAAAAGAAGGCGTGGTGGTGCTGCCCAGCGGCTTGCAATATAAAATTATCAAAGCCGGCGCCGGCCCGAAACCGAAAGCGACCGACGAGGTGACGACGCATTATCGCGGCACGCTGCTCGACGGCACCGAGTTTGACAGCTCTTACAAGAGCGGCCAACCGACCAGCTATCCGGTCAACCGCTTCATCGCCGGTTGGACGGAAGCTTTGCAGCTCATGCCGGTCGGCTCGAAGTGGCAATTGTTTATTCCCTCCAACCTCGCCTACGGCGAGCGCGGCAACGGCGGCGCCATCGGCCCGAATTCTGCTGTGATTTTTGATATTGAGTTGTTGGCGATTAAATAAAAAGTTACGAGGGAACATGGCCATGGCCAAAAAGCAAAGAAAAAGTATCGGCGCCACCATTCTCTTCATCATCTTCACGGCGGCGCTGCTTGGCAACAGCAATTATCAGAGCCTGTACAATTACGTCAAAGCCAGCCACGCGACGCGCAATAAAGTCGTGCTCAATCCCGGCATCAACACCTCCGAGTGTTATATGCAGGCGAGTGACATCATCGTCAACTTTGAAGACACTTATTCGCAGTACGTCAACTGGCAGCCGTCGGGTTGGGAATTCAACTACCCCGCGGATCGCTTCTGGCATCTCGTGATCAGCACGACAAACAAAAAAATGCCAAACGCGATCCAGCTTTCCAAACAACGACAAACCGGTTGGGTTTATGTCACCTCGGACAAATTGCCCAATCCCTGGGACACGCTCCCGGCTGTGGCCTATTGGAATCAAGAGCTTTCCCTCGTGGCGCAGCAATAAAAAAATTTACCGTCCCGACGCGGCGAGCGTCGGGACGGTAATCTCTCCTCGATAAGCGCGGTTTAACAACATATGAAAACCTCAAACGAATTTATCCGGCATGAGATCAAGCGCGGCTTGCTGTCTTATGCGATTTTTGCGCTGACATTTTTGTGTGGCTCTCCTCACGGTCAGGCGCGGTTTGGCGAACCTCCGACGGCTTCTATGAAAAAACCAAAGTTGCTTGCGGCACGAGAAGATGCAAGTCTGAATCAATTTTATTCGAATAAACCGCTGGGTTGCCGGCGTGAAGGGGAGAAATTTGCTTTTCGCGTTTTTGCGCCGCGCGCAACCGCCGTGAAACTGGCGCTTTTTGATCGGCACGACGCCGCGACCGGGCGAGAATTTCAAATGCAGCGCGACAGTGACGGCGTTTGGGAATTTTTTTCCGCCGAAAATCTCACTGGAAAATTTTACGGCTATCGCGTCACCGGTCCGAGCGGCAAAGGCGAAATTTTCGATGATCGCCTCGTGATTGCCGATCCCTATTCGCGCGCCGTCGCGACGAAAAATCACTACACCCATCCGGCAAGATCACTGATTCTGCCGGAAGAAAATTTTAACTGGGCAGGCGACACGTTTCTCAAAATTCCGCTGGAAGATTTGATCATCTACGAAATGCACGCGCGCGATATGACCGCCCATCCGTCTTCCGGAGTGACGCCGGCGTTGCGCGGAACGTATCGCGGCTTGATTCAAACCGGCGCGCCGGGCGGTATGGATTATATCAAATCACTCGGCGTCAACGCGGTGGAATTTCTGCCGATTCAGGATTTCGGCCAGATGGAGCCGGCCCCGCAAGAAAATGCCGCGGCCAATAATGTTTATGCGCGCAATCACTGGGGCTATATGACGAGTTACTTTTTTGCGCCGGAAAGTTATTATGCCACGAACGGCACGATGGAACCCGGCCACTGGAACGGCGTTGACGGCCGGCAGGTGCGCGAATTTAAAGAAGTGGTGAAAAGTTTTCATCGCGCCGGCATGGCCGTGCTGTTGGACGTTGTGTATAATCACGTGTCCGAATACGATCAAAATCCTTTCAAATTCATTGACAAAAAATATTATTTCCGTTTGGACGCGCAGGGAAATTTTTTGAGCAAAAGCGGCTGCGGCAATGACTTCCAAACCGAGCGGCCGATGGCGCGCCGGCTCATTCTCGACAGCGTCGAGTATTGGATGCGCGAATATCACATCGACGGTTTCCGCTTTGACCTCGCCGCGATGCTGGATTGGGAAACCTGCGATGCCATATTAAAACGCGCGCGCGAAATTAATCCCAACGCGATTATCATTGCCGAACCGTGGGGCGGCGGCGGTTACACGCCGGCGGAGCATTCGCAACATGGCTGGGCCGCGTGGAACGATCAAATTCGCAACGGCGTGAAAGGCTGGCGGCCGACCGGCGAGGGCGATCAGGGTTTTATTTTTGGCAAATGGAAAAGCAAAACGACGATGACGCAGTTGCGGAGCTACGTCACCGGCACCCTGAAAGAAGACGGCGGGCTTTTTCAACACAAAGCGCACGCGATCAATTATCTCGAATCGCATGATGATCACACGCTCGGCGATTTCATTCGTATTGCCAGCGGCGAAGTGGGCGAAGAGCAAAAAATTACCGACGTGGACGCCAACGCGCGTCTTTCCCCCGCGCAGATGCGGATGAGTAAATTAGCCGCGCTTTTTCTCTTCACCAGCCAGGGCGCAACAATGATTCACGCCGGGCAGGAATTTGCTCGCAGTAAAGTCATTGCGAAAACCGGCATTGCCGATTCACACGCCGGCCAGATCGATCACAACAGTTATAATAAAGATAACGAAACCAACTGGATCAATTATCAACATGTTGAAATGAACCGCGAGCTGGTTGATTACTACCGCGGCCTGCTGGCGTTGCGCCGCAGCCATCGCGCGTTCCGCTGGAGTGAGAAAAAAGATCTTGCGCTCATAACGAGCGCCGGCGAATTCTCGCTGGGTTATTTTCTTCATCAGGCGTCGAGCGGCGACACGCATGATTTTGTCGTGCTGATGAATGGTGACACCGCTGAACCGGCGCGCTTCACGGTGCCAGCCGGCAATTGGGAAATTGTCGTGAATGAGCAAAAAGCGGGCACGGCCGCATTGGGAAAATTTTCGGGCGGGAATTTTGTTTTGAAGCCAACGAGTGGGGTTGTGCTCCGGCGGAAACAATAGCGATGAACACTTTAAAATTCTGAAAACTTTTTTTCAATCAATTTCCACGGAGCATTTTTTAAACAGGAGATTCCGGCATGATCAACGAGATTAAAAAACTCAGCCAGAAATACGAATCCGAATGCGCGCAATTTCTGTGCGATCTCATCGCCACGCCGTCGATGAGCAGTTATGAAGAAGACGTGATCAACCTCATCCGTAAAAAAATGGCACAATTTCGTTACGACGAAGTCACGGTCGACCCGATGGGAAATTTGCTCGGTCGCATTGGCAACGGCAAAACCGTGGTCGCGCTCGACGCGCACGTCGACACCGTTGACGTCGGCAACGCGAGTTTGTGGAAAACCGAGCCGTTCAAAGGCGTGATCAAAGACGGCGTGATTTATGGCCGCGGCGCGTCGGATATGAAAGGTTCGGTGGCGGCGATTGTGTTTGCCGGACGCATGGTGAAAGAGTTGGGCCTGGCGAAAGACTTCACGCTTTATGTCGTGTGCAGCGTGCAGGAAGAAGATTGCGACGGCCTGTGCTGGCAATATATCGTCAAAGAAGACAAGCTCCGGCCCGATTGCGTTGTCATCACCGAGCCGACGAATCTCGGCATTTATCGCGGCCATCGCGGGCGCATGGAAATGGAAGTGCGCACGCAAGGTTTGTCCTGCCACGGCTCGATGCCGGAGCGCGGCGTGAACGCGATTTACAAAATGGCGCCGATTATTGCCGATATCGAAAAGCTCAACGAACGACTCGCGCCCGATCCGTTTCTGGGCAAAGGCACGGTGACGATTTCAGCAATGTGGTCAACCTCCCCGTCGCTCTGCGCGGTTGCCGATAGCGCGGCAATTCATCTCGACCGCCGTTTGACCAAAGGCGAAACCATGGAATCGGCGGTGAAAGCAGTGCAAGATTTGCCGAGCGTGCAACGCGCCGGCGCCGAAGTGGTGGTGTTGGATTACGCCGTGCCGAGTTACAAAGGCCTCACGTATCCGACGAAAAAATATTATCCGACGTGGTTGTTAGACGAGAGTCATCCCGCCATGCAAGCGGGCGTCGAAACGTATCGCCAACTTTTTAATGAAGCCCCGCGCGTGAGCCGCTGGAATTTCAGCACCAACGGCATTGCCACGATGGGCCTGCACGGCATTCCCTCGATCGGTTTCGGCCCCGCCAATGAAATTCACGCGCACTCGCCGGAGGATCAGTGCCCCGTTGATCATCTCGGCAAAGCGATGAGTTTTTACGCGGCGTTTCCGGAATTTTTTACTCAGAAGAAATGATTGATTTTTATCTGTAATTGGTTTACATTCAACCATGACAAAAATAGACAGCGTCATAGAAGAATTGACGAATTGGAGAATTTGTAGAGCTTGTTTGCAGACTGGGAGTCTGCGTTACGACGAGGTGAAAAGATGCCAGCCCAATCAGTTACGTTAACCCTTCCCGAAACCGTCTATGAACAAATTCAACGCGCCGCGATACAGACGAAACGGCGAATTGATGAGATTATGACGGAAGCGGTTGCCGCGGTTGCTCCGGTTATGGACAGCGCCCCAAAGAATTTGCGCTCGGTAATAGCGCAAATGGCTTATCTCAATGACGCCGCTTTATGGCAAACGGCACGGGCGACAATGTCCATCGAGCAACGAGAGCGCCTTCAACATTTGCACGATAAACAACAACGAGAAGAACCGCAGGCCGAGGAGCAGGCCGAGGAGCAGGCCGAGGAGCAGGCTTTGGTGCTGCTATATCGCGAAACATTGTTGATTCGAGCGCAGGCGGCAGTGCTTTTAAAAATGCGCGGCTATAACATCGCTGATCTGGAACAATTTGCGCCATTAGCATGAGTTCTCAGTATATATCAGCAAATCTCCGGCAGCGCGTTGCAGAAACCGCACGCTTTCGTTGCGGCTATTGCCTCACCTCCCAGCGCATCATCGGCCCGCTGCTTGAGATCGAGCATATTATTCCGGAAGCTCACGGCGGAACCTCCGATGAAGATAACCTCTTCTTGGCCTGCCCGATATGCAATAGCCACAAATCTCAGCGAATGGATGCTGTTGATCCTGCAAGCTTAAGTCTCGTTCCACTTTTCAATCCACGGATTGAGTCGTGGGCTGAACACTTTGAATGGCTTGAAGAGGGTGCCGTAATTCGCGGCAAAACCTCAAAAGGGCGTGCCACTGTTGCAGCATTGAATATGAACCACCCTGATATAGTCGCCGCCCGTCGTCTTTGGGTGATGGCGGGTTGGCATCCTCCTGCTGATTAACTCTCCGATTTGAAATTGACAAAAACTAGAATAATTTAATCAAACCCTAAGGAGCAAACCATGACCGACGCTTTACGTGGACGCGATTACATCATGACGCAGGAATGGAGCAACGACGAACTTGATCTGACGTTGGAAACCGCCGGCGATTTGAAAGAGAAATTTCAGAAGGGTATTCCGCATCGGCTGTTGGCCGATAAAACGATTTTCTTGTTGTTCTTCGATAAATCCACGCGCACGCGCAACTCGTTTGAAGCGGGCATCACCCAGCTCGGCGGACACGCGCATTTCATCGATTCCAGCACCTCGCAAATCGCGCACGGCGAAAGCCCAAAAGATACTGGCATCATTCTATCGAGTTTTGGGCACGGCATCGCAATTCGCCACGATCTGATTCCCGGCGAAGGCAACAGCTACATGCGCGAGGTGGCGCAATATGCCAACAGGCCGGTGATCAACATGCAATGCGACATTGATCATCCCTGTCAGGCGATTGGCGATTTAATGACGATTCGCGAGAAGTTCGGCAAAAATTTGCGCGGCCTCAAAATTGCGGTGGCGTGGACGTACGCGCCGAGTTATGCGAAGCCGATGTCGGTGCCGCAAGGCTTGATCATGCTGATGACGCGCTTCGGCCTCGACGTGACGCTCGCGCATCCGCCGGAATACACGCTAATGGCGAACACGATGCAGATCGCGCGCGACAATGCGAAACAGTCGGGCGTAAAATTCAACGTCGTCGCTAATCTCGAAGAGGCGTTCCGCGACGCGGATATTGTTTATCCGAAAAGCTGGGGCATCGAGTCGCTCTTCAAACAACCGGAAAAAGCGCTCGAACTTTCCAAACGCTACAAGTCGTGGATTTGCGACGAGAAGCTGATGACGATCACCAAGAAGAATTCCATTTATATGCACTGCCTGCCCGCCGATCGCGGCAACGAAGTCACCGACGCGGTGATTGATGGGCCGCATTCGGTGGTGTATCAAGAAGCGGAGAATCGCTTGCACACGGCAAAGGCGATTATGGCGCTGACGATGTGATTTAAAAGAATTTGAAATTTTCAATTGAAAATTGCTTTTCATCCCTTATTTCAATGAGGACGCGAGATGGATTGGAATAGAAACCAGCATTACGCCAAAAATATTTTTGAAGCGATCGGCCGTACGCCCCTCGTGCAGTTCAATCGCATTCCGAAAAGTGCAGGCGTGCACGCAATTATTCTCGGCAAGCTCGAATGGTTTTCTCCCTCGGGCAGTTTGAAAGATCGCATTTATTTTGAGATGTTCACGCGCGCGGAAGAACGCGGCGAGTTGAAGCCCGGCATGACGGTGCTGGAATGCTCCACGGGCAACGCCGGCATCGGCTGCTCGTTCGTCGCGGCAGTGAAAGGTTATCCGTGCATCATCGTCATGCCTGAGGGCATGAGCGAAGAGCGCAAGAAGCTCGACATTGCCTACGGTGCGGAACTCATTCACACGCCCGGCGGCGAGAGTGACGTGGATTTGGCGCTCACGAAATTGGCCGAGATTCGCGCGCAGCATCCGCATAAATATTGGGTGCCGTCGCAATTTGACAATCCCGACAACATCGCGGCACATTACAAAACCACCGGCCCGGAAATTTGGGAGCAAACCGCAGGCAAAGTCGAGGCGTTCATCGTCACGCAGGGAACCGGCGGCACGCTGACCGGCGTTGGCCGCTATCTCCGCGAGAAAAATCCCCAGGTCAAACTTTACGCGGTGGAACCCGCCGAGTGCCCGATTCTCAGCCACGGCAAATGGGGCGAGCACAAAATTGAAGGCATCGGCGACGGGTTCATTCCCCAAGATCTCGATGTGAGTTTGCTCGACGGCGTCATCACCACGACATCCGACGAGGCGATTGCGCTGGCGAAACGGATGAGCCGCGAGGAAGGCATTTTCTGTGGCATCTCTTCCGGCTCGAATTTGGTCGCGTGTTTGAAGTTCGCGAAAAAACATCCCGAAGTAAAAATGATCACCACGATGATCAACGACACCGGCCAGCGCTATTTCTCGACCGAGCTGTGCGGCAATCCCAAACACGTCGAAATTCCCGAGCGTGAGCATCCGTTGGATAAATACACGGAAGAACAGTTGCAAAAATATCAGGCGCGGTGGGAAGTGATTGAGTAGCCGACTCTTGCAAATGAGGAATAAACACTTTATATTCACTTGGGATGATCTCTTAAAATGAATATCGATGAATTCAAAATACGACAAGTGTGAATATTGCGGCGGCAGCGTGCGCGCAAAATGCGTCACCGTGGATTTGCGCATAAAGGGCAAGCTTTTTGTCTTTGATAATGCGCCAGTTGGCGTATGTCGAAAGTGTGGCGAACGTTATTATCGCGGGCCGGTGCTGGAACGTTTGGAAGAGTTGGCCAGTCATAAGGGATGATTTCATGATGAAATTAGACAAAGAACTTTACCGCAAAGCCTACGAATTGCACCAACAATCGAGCGACGCCAAGCTCGTTGAACGGGCCCGCTTGCACAGCGAGTTATCTTCCGCGGAGGCGTTCAGACAGTACGTTGATTTGGTGGAATTTGTCTGGAAGCTTTGCCCGGAACCGAGCGCGTGGCAACGAGAAGAAAAACTCGAGAGCATAAATCGTTACCACGCCGCAGTCCAACGTTTGGAAGCCTGGAGGCGCAAGCATGGACAAGAAACTTGAAGGCTCCTTTCGGAAAGCCATCGGCTTTCTTGAAGAAGAGGGTTATCGCTATGCCATTATTGGCGGTATTGCCGTTGCGCATTGGGGGTTCCCGCGGGCGACGAATGACGTTGACCTCAAAGTTCTCGTTCCCAACACGGATTATGCCGGCGTGCGGGCGGCGCTTTTGCGGAGGTTCCCTGAACGCGCCCGTATTAATGCTCCCGAAAATCCATTGATTGTCGCCGTCACCATTGATAAAGTCATTGTAGATTTTTTACTAACTTTACCCGGTTACGAAGAGCAGATCATTGAGCGCGCGGTGCGCCGAGATTTTGGTGGGATTGCAGCCTGGGTTTGCTCCGTAGAAGATTTGATTATCCAAAAGGTTGTTGCTGATCGTGAAAAGGATTGGCTCGATTTAGAGGCTTTATTGCTGGAACAGCACGGCAAGCTTGACGAGGCCTTCATCGAAAATTGGCTGGTGCAATTTGCCGAAGCCTTGGAGAAGCCGGAAATCTTAACGAAGTATCAGCGCTTGGTTCAGAGAATCAAAACGAAGAAAGCAAAATGACGCGGAGGGTATTTTGCCCGCAATGAACTACCTCGACTTTGAAATCGAAATCAGCCCCGGCGCGGGGCGCGAGTATCCGGTGGCGATTGTGCGCTCGCCGGCGGGTGAAGCGCGCGAGACGATGAAGTTTCCTTTCGATGAGCTGGCGCTGAAAGATCGGCTGCAGAATTTGCAGATCGCCCTGCTGCGCTCCGGCGGGAAACGCCGCTCGTTTCTTTCGCCGGAGGAGCGGACGGTGCAGGAGTTCGGCCAAAAATTGTTCGACGCGCTGCTCACCGGCGAAATGCGCAGCCGCTACGATGTGAGCCAGCGCGAAGCCGCGCAAAAAGGCCTCGGGTTGCGTTTCAAGCTGCGCATTCGATCGCCCGAGCTGGCGGCGCTGCCGTGGGAATTTTTGTACGACGCACGGCAAGCGGAATACGTTTGCCTCTCGCGCAGCACGCCGGTGGTGCGTTATCTCGAATTGCCGCAAATCATCCAACCGTTAACTATTGTCCCGCCGCTGCGCATTCTTGGCATGATGGTCAGCCCGAGCGATCTCCAACCGTTGGATTTAGACAACGAAAAACAGCGCGTGAAAGAGGCCACGAAAGATTTGCAGAAGAAGGGCCTCGTGGAGTTGACGTGGCTGGAAGGAAAAACCTGGCGCGATTTGCAAAAGGCGATGCGCGGCGGGCCGTGGCATATTTTTCATTTCATCGGCCACGGCGCGTTTGACCGCAACGCCGGCGAAGGCTTGATTTTTCTCGAAGATGAAGAAGACGCGTCGCATCGTTTGAGCGCCACGCAATTGGGCCGTTTGCTCGCCGATCATCATTCGCTGCGGCTGGCGCTGCTGAATGCCTGCGAAGGCGCGGCCAGCAGCGAGCGCGATATTTTCTCCAGCACCGGCGCGATTTTGGTGCGCCGCGGCCTGCCCGCGGTGTTGGCGATGCAATACGAAATTACCGACCGCGCCGCGGTGGAATTTAGCCGTTCGTTTTATGAAGCTTTGGTTGAAGGCATGCCGGTGGACGCCTCAGTGGTGGAAGCGCGCAAAGCCATCAGCATCGCCGTGAACAACACCGTGGAATGGGGCACGCCCGTGCTGTACATGCGCGCGCCCGATGGAAGAGTTTTTGATATTGAAAGTGTCACAGTTGATACGCCGCGCCCCAAAAAGATAGCATACCCTCCCAAAGAAAGCGAAGAAGAAAAACTATACGCGCGATATAAGAATGATGGTGACGCATTATTTGACCAAGGCAAATATGTTGAGGCCAAGCTCAAATATGCCAACGCTCTCGCCCAAAAACCTGAAGATTCGTATATCGACGAGAGAATAAATCTTTGCACCAAAGAAATAGCGGCGCAGAAGGCCGCAGCGGAGCGGACAAAGCTTTATGCTAAATACAAAGACGAAGGCGACGCCTTTTTTGAACAGGGCGAATATGAACAGGCTAAAAACCAATACGAGCAAGCGCGCGCGCAAAAGCCCGGCGATCAATACGTAACTAAACGCCTGCAGGCCTGCGATAAATTGGTTATTAAACTAATGCCGCCGGATATGGCGCTCATTCCTGCCGGTTCTTTTATGATGGGCAGTGATGAGGGTGAAGATAATGAAAAGCCGGTGCATGAAGTTTATGTGGATGCTTTTTACTTGGACAAATATGAAGTCACGGTCGCGCAGTTCAAGAAATTTGTTGAGGTCACCGGCCACAAGACCGACGCCGAAAAAGAAGGTTCAAGTTATGCCTGGTCTGGAACAAACTGGGAAGAGAAAAAAGGCATCAATTGGCGGCACGATGCGGAGGGAAAAAGTATTGGCAGCAACAACATGAATCACCCCGTCATTCATGTGAGCTGGAATGACGCAAAAGCTTACGCGCAATGGGCGGAAAAACGTTTGCCGACCGAAGCGGAGTGGGAGTATGCCGCTCGCTGCGGCAACAAAGGTTACAAATATTCCTGGGGCAATGGCAACCCGGTTGGCAAAAAAGGCGGCAACATTGCCGATGAAGCGCTTAAACGCGTATTTAAAAACCATACGATTTGGGAAGGTTATAACGACGGTTATGTTTTCACGGCGCCGGTTGGCTCATTTGAACCCAATGATTTTGGGTTGTACGATATGACTGGAAATGTTTGGGAATGGTGTGAAGATTGGTATGACGAGAATTACTACAGCACGAGTCCGAAACAAAATCCCAAAGGTCCGGATAGTGGTACTATGCGGGTGTTGCGTGGCTGCGCGTGGAACTATAATCCAAACTATCTGCGCGCGGCGAATCGCAACAGGTACGTTCCGTTCTACCGCGACGATGTTGTTGGTTTCCGCTGCCTCCAGGACGTTCGTTAACCTTTGCGCTCTTTTTACCCTTTTTACGTTTTTAACCCCGCGAAGCGGGAAAATTTTTTTTTGAAAAATGACCATGCCGCAATATGAAGACGTCCTCACGCTGTCCTATGAGTTTTTGAAGTATCTCGTTCCCCTCTTGTCGAAATTTCCGCGCGACCAGAAATTTCTGCTGGCCGATCGGATGCAAAATCTGCCGCATGATATACTCGTTTAGGGTTAAAATTGCAGTCATGGCGAGGCGCTTTTTGTCCCGCTCTTCGGGACTCCGTAAAGCGGAGCCGAAGCCATCTCTTGGTTTTTCAAAGGCTGGCTTCGCTGAAAAACGCTCGCAAGGACTGTTACAAAATAACCTTTAACGAGTATATTTTTCCCCTTCGCAGCCTGTTCGTCACAAAAATCTTATGAGGAGAAATGGCTAACCCCACGCCCAAAGAATACGTGATCGGCGTCGATGTCGGCACCGGCAGTGTGCGCGCCGGGATTTTTGATTTTCAGGGCAACATGCTCGCGCACGCTGCCAAGGAAACTACGCTTTGGCGACCACAAGAAAATTTTGTGGAGCAATCTTCGGAAGACATTTGGCAGGCCGCTTGTTTCTCCGTTCGCGCCGCCATTCAGCAAGCGGGAATTTCGCCGGCGGCCATTATTGGGATTTCTTATGACGCCACCTGCTCACTCGTCGCGCTGGATGCGAGCGACCAGCCGCTCACCGTTTCGCCGAGCGGCCATGCGGAACAAAACGTCATCGTTTGGATGGATCATCGCGCGCGCAAGCAAGCCGAGCGGATCAATGCCACGAAACACCGCGCGCTGAAATTCGTCGGCGGCAAAATTTCTCCGGAAATGGAGCCGCCGAAATTGTTGTGGCTCAAAGAAAAGCGGTTCTGCTCGGCAGCGCGATTTTAGCCGCAGTGGGCGCAGGTAAATTTAACTCCATTGCAGAAGCGGCGGTGAAAATGAGCGGGATTGGACAGCGGTATGCGCCGAATAAAAAATCCGCAAAATTTCATCAGGCGAAATATCGGGTGTTCAGAGAAATGTATGACCATTTCAAGGCATACAAAAGAAGTCTCGCAAAGTTTTGACCGCAGCTCAAGCGGATTTGTGTAGTTTCTTGGTGTGCGCGCGAATCACCATCTCCGCTTCGGCAACGGACGGCGCTTGCTTCAAGCCGGCTCTAATTTTCTGAAGAGCGGCAATATCGGTGATTGGCTTGACACGGTTAAGCAGCCCAAAGCCGGCCACGCCAAATTTGATCTCCAGAATATCGGAGATTGTGTCTTTCAACCCTTGCGCGATTCCCTTCTCGATTCCCTTCTCGATTCCCTTCTCGATTCCTTTCTCGATTCCTTTCTCGATTCCTTGTTTCCGCCCTTGTTTAAAACCAACGCGCTCGGCTACAGCGAAAAGAGACATTTGTTTTTCCTCCGTGGTTTGTTTGATTTCAGCATACAATTTTTCATCTTTGGCTTGCGGTAGAGTCATGAGCACGCCGATGAAGTCATTAAGCGCCACAACCGTCTCTCGGCTCATGCCTCTACGATACAGTTCGAGCAAAAAATGCTTCTTCCATTGATAGCGTTTTTGATTGTTGCCTTTTGTTTCTACAGTTTTCAAGAACGCCATCGTCGCTATCGCAAACGGATTGGGATCGCGTTCCAGTTCATCCCACTTGTTCCGATAGTCAAGCAGCTTGACCACCGGAAATTTGAAGTAAAGCTCAAATCCCCACTGCGAGATCTGATAGACATTCTCGCGAAACGCCGGATCATCGTCGGTCAATAGCGCGAGGCTGATGACCTTTTCTCCGAAGCGATCGGATATGCGATAATTGCAATGATAAACGCGTCCGGGAAAATCGCGTTCGCGGTAGCCCTGAATCTCGATGTGAATCAGCAGCCACTTTTCTCTGCCGTCGCGCAGAAAGACTTTCACGAGTTTGTCGACGACCCGTTTGCCGGTGTCGTCTTCCTGCGGCAGAATCTTTTGCAATTCTTTATCCAGAAATTCAAAGCCTTTCTTGAAATCGATCGCTTGATGAATTTCCCGAAAAAAGAATGCCAGAAATTCAGGCAGCAGTTTATCGAGAATTTTTCTCCACGAGCTGTCTTGTTTCATTGCCGGAGGCGCACGTTTCACAAAATTACATTTTCAACAGAAAATATACTAAAGAAAAGCTTCAGATTCAAATTCTTTTTTAGCAATGCAGGTCGGGGTTCAAATCTGACTTCACCTCAAATTTCATTTCAATTCCAAATAATCCTTATCCGGCAATTTCGGAAACGCGGCATGCGGTTCTTTCTGATACCAAAACGCCACCGAGGCGATGTCATCCTGCAGCGGCAAATAGCGCCCGCCGGAGCGCCAGCCGAGCGCTTGAATCGTCACGCGCAAATCTTTCTCGAAGCGGATTGGATCCATGATGTGCCAGCGATACAACCCGAACCGTTGTTGTGAGTTGTAGACGCCGTCGGGACGAATCACTTGCGGCAGGCCGGCGTATGATGTGGTGAATTCTTGATACTGCTTCGTCACGCGATTCTCAAAATTGTACGAGCCGCAAAAATAATCTTCGGTGCCCGTGCCGCAAATCGTCGGGAAATCTTTGTCGCCGTCGAGATAAAATTTGATTTCACCTTCGCCCCACCAGCCGGTGCTATTCACGCCCCACGCCATGTACGTGCCGACATAATGTCCCCAGCCTTTGACGCCATCGAGAAGCGTGTATACTTCTTTGTACGGCACCGGATTGACGCGGCGAAATTGCGCGTGAAAGTACGCCGCGTCTGCGGGAATTTCGGTTAAGGTATAATCGATTTGATAATACAGGGTGACGTCCTCGTCGGCAATATTTTCCATGGTGATCTTGCACGATTGGCGAAACGGCATTTCCCAGTAGCAATTAAACGCGCTGCCGGGGTTGACGCAAATCGCCAGCGACGAAAGCGGCGCATAAGTTCCCCAGCCGCACGCGAAAAAATCTCCAACCGGCGCTTCGACAGAGGGCGTGGTTTCGCCGTCCCAGTACATGCGCAGAATGAGAAAACGCCAATTGCCGGTCGGCGTCATCCAAATGTGTTGAATCGCGCCGGGCTCTTTGATTTCGGCGAGCGTGAAGATTTTTTTGGTTTTGAGGCGAATCGACGGCGAAATTTTCCAACCTTGTCCCAAATCGCGCGCGGCCTTTTCGCCGGTGCCGGTGACGGCCATACCGGCTTTCCCTTTTTCTCCGGTAAAATTCTCCGGACTGATCGAACGCGTCTTTGCTTTCGATAGGCGCGAGAGATTGCCCAGATTCATGTTCAGGCCGTCGAAAGAAGATTGCGCCGAAAGTTCATCGGCGACCACTGTGCCCAAAATCAACACCGCAACAAATAAAATAAAACCGTTCATTGTGCCTCCTCCTTAATTTTTTGTACTTTAAAATACTGCAGAATTAGCGCGGCAATTCCGGCGGCCGAATCATGCGGCTTCGCCTCGATCCACTCCACCCCATTCATTTTGCGAAACCAGGTCATTTGGCGTTTGGCGTAATTACGCGAGTGCTGTTTGATCAGCGTCGCCATGCGCTCGTCGGAAATTTCATCGCGTAAAAACTGAAACACTTCCTGATAACCGACGGTGTTGAGCGCATTCAACTCCGGCGCATAGCCGAGCTTAATCAAGTTGCGGCATTCTTCGATTAAACCCTCTGCAAGCATTTTATCGACGCGAAGATTGATGCGAGTATAAAGCGCGGGGCGAGACATGTTGAGGCCGATCAGTCGGTAGGGAAAATTAGCGGGTGCGCCGTGCTGTTGCCAGGCGGCGGTAACGGTTTTACCGCCGGCATAAAAAATTTCCAGCGCGCGCACGAGACGATGCGCGTCATGCGGGTGCAACCGTGCGGCAGCGCTCGGATCGACTCGCGCCAGTTCTGCGTGCAACGCCGCACTTCCCTCTTCTCTCGCGCGACGTTTGAGTTGTTCCTGAATGTCGCGATTCGCGGCTGGCGCGGCAAAGAATCCTTCCAGCAACGCGTGCAGATAAAGTCCGGAGCCGCCGACCACCACGGGCCATTTTTTCCGGTTTAAAATTTCGTCGATCACAACGCGCGCCTGCTCTCCATATTCGCCGGCGCTGTAAATCTGGTCGGGAAGGCAAATATCAATGAAGTGATGCGGGACTTGCGCGCGTTCGGCTCGCGTCGGTTTCGCGGTGCCGATGTCCATATAGCGAAAAACCTGCCGCGAGTCCGCAGAGACGATTTCACTTGGAATATGTTTCGCCAGTTCCAAGGCCACCGCCGTCTTGCCGACACCGGTGGGGCCGAGGAGAATGACGGCGAAAGGATGAGCAGACGATGACAGCATAAAACAGTTAACTTATTATAACAATAAGTTACTTTCACACACTAATTTTACGCCTGAAGGCGTCACTACAAAAGTCACTACGAAAGCTATTCCTTCATCCTCTGCAATCGCTCCAAATCTTCATCGCGACCGAGCAATACGAGGCCATCGCTGTCTTTGATGAGCTGCGTGGCTTTGGGCACGACGGTGACGCGCTCGGGCACGACTTCTTTGACCATGATCACCTGGACGTTAAATTTATTCGTCAAATCCAGCTCGGCGAGGGTCTTGTTGGCAAAGGCCTCCGGCGGCGCCCATTCGATAATGCTGTAGCCGTCGGCAATCTCAAAATATTCCAAGATCGAACTGCGCTCCAGGCGATTGGCGACGCGCTCCGCCATGTCTTTCTCCGGGAAGATCACTTCGCTCGCGCCAATGACGTTGAGAATTTTGCCATGGTCTTCACTCACGGCTTTGGCATAAATCTCTTTGACGCCCAGCTCGCGCAAATAATACGTGACCAGAATACTGGCGTCGATACGATCGCCGAGGCTCACGACGACGGCGTCGACTTCGGCAATGCCGAGATTCTCCAACACCTCTTTATCGACGGCATCCGCGATCACGGCCTTCTCGACAAAAGGTTTGACGTCGTCGATTTTCGCTTCATTGCTGTCGATGGCCATGACCGATAATTTACGGTCCGCCAGCGCGCGGCAGAGGAAATAACCGAAGCTCGACATTCCAATGACGGCAATTTTTCGCATACGTTTTGTCTCTTACAAGTTAATCTGAAAGTTTTTGGTATCCGGATTAAAAATTTTATCCGACTAAAAATGTTTCACTCGCATATTTGTAACGGCGACGGCTCGCCGATTTGACAACGGCGACGGCGACGGTAAGCGGGCCGACGCGGCCGAGAAACATGACCAGCGAGATGGCGTACTTGCCAAAATCCGTCAGCGCCGGGGTGACGCCGGTGCTCAAACCGACGGTGCCAAAAGCCGAAGTGGTTTCAAAAAGAATTTCAATAAAATGCCGCTGCGTTTTTTGAAAGGCGACGTGGCCAATTTCACTTTCCAGCAATAAAAAAGTAAAAAAGAAAATCACCAACACGGCAAACATGGTGACGGCGAGGGCTTTGGAAACGACGCTGTCGGGAATGCGGCGCTGCAACAAATTCACTTCCTGCTGGTCGCGGAATCGCGACCACGCGAGGCTGACCAGAATGGCGAAGGTGCCGGTTTTGATGCCGCCGGCGCAGGAGCCGCTGGAACCACCGATAAACATCAGCATAATCACGAAAAATAAGGTGCCATTGGTGAGCTGATCGAACGGCACGGTGTTGAATCCGGCGGTGCGCGGGGTGACGGATTGAAAAATGCTGACAATGATTTTAGTGGACCAATTCAGCGGTTGCAAAATATTGCGGTACTCCAGCAGGAAAAATCCAATGGCGCCGCCGGCCAGCAGCAGCGCCGTTACCATGACGGTTAGCCGCGTATGAAAACTTAATGAAGCAAAAAGCCGGCGCGAGCGGCGAAAAATAAAACCGCCGAGATCATGATAAACCACGAAGCCGAGACCGCCGCAGATGATCAACGCGCAAATAATCAGATTGAAATACCAGTCGCCCTGAAACCGGATGAGATTATCCGGATACAGCGCGAAGCCGGCGTTGCAAAACGCCGAAACGCTATGAAAAATGCTGTAATACATCGCGATATTCGGCGGATGAAAATCGTCGAAATGAAAATACAACAAACACGCCCCGGTCAATTCGATTCCTAGCGTGACGCCGATGATGGATTTCAACAGCGCGCCGAAATCGGCCATCGGCTGTTGGCTGAACGTTTCCTGCAAAATATTCTGCCCGCGAAACGAAATGCTGCCGCCGACAATGACAATGAAAAACGTCGAAAACGTGATGATCCCCAGACCGCCGGCCTGAATCGAAAGCAGCAACACGATTTGCCCGAAGCGTGTAAGTTGCGTGCCAATATCAAAAACCGCCAGCCCGGTGACGCAGCCTCCGGAGGTGATGGTGAAAAGGGCATCGACGAAGCGCACCGGCGCGCCGGTGCTGGATTGCGGCAGCATCAGGCCGGCGGTGCCGGCGCCGATCAGAAAAACAAAACTGATCACCAGCATGCGCGCGGGGTCGCGAATGACGTGCAGACGAAACCATTTCAACGCCTGGTCACGCCGATTGAGGAGCGGGGCGAGAACGAGGGCGAGCTTTTGGTAAAAAGGGTGAATACAAATCTCTCCAAATAATTCAAACTTTCTCTTGGCAACGGCTAAAAAATTAGTTAAATTTTTGACCAAAAGCAAGGGCAAGATTTTTTAAAAAAATGCCGGCAAAATCATTTTGGGCAAAACTATTTTCAGAAATCATTTTACCCAAAATGGTTTTGCCTGATTAAATCAAAAGCTGGATAGGATAGGTGCATGGAAGACAAAATTCGGATGACCGATTTGCCGGAGGATCAGCGGCCGCGGGAAAGATTGATTCAGCACGGCGCGGAGAGTTTATCCGAGGCGGAATTGCTCGCGATTATTTTGCGCACGGGCGACGGCAAACGCTCGGCACTTGATCTGGCGCATCATCTGCTCAATCGCAGCCACGGCTGGCGCGGCTTGGACGCCATCAGCATCGCCGAATTGTGCGAGATTCGCGGCATTGGCCCGGCGAAAGCGGCGCAAATCAAAGCGGCCATCGCGATTGGCCGTAAACTGGCGGGCACGCCGGCGCCGCAGCGCCAGCATTTACAGACCAGCCAGGAGGTTTTTGATTATTTACATGAGCGTTTGCGCAATCAGCCGCGCGAAATTTTTATCATGTTGTTGTTGACAGTGAAAAATAAATTGCTCAAAGAACAAAAATTGTTTGAAGGCACATTAAACCAAACCCAGGTGACGCCGCGCGAAGTGCTGAAAGAGGCGATTAACGGGAAAGCCGCGTCGGTAATTTTTGTGCACAATCATCCGAGCGGCGAGCCCTTGCCGAGCGCCGACGATCGCGAGATGACCAAGCAGCTCGTCGCCGCCTGCAAAACCGCCGGTATTGCCGTGCTCGATCATGTGATTATCGGCGACGGCAGGTTTTTTAGTTTTGCGGATGAGGGGTTGATTTAAGCAATGTTCACGATAAATTGACCAACGGATGAAAAGCGGATAGCGGATAAAAACAAAATCCGTTGGTCGCTTTTTATCCGTTGGAATTTTTTTTGAATTTTACCATGAGGTATAAATTTGGAAAAGCTGATCTCCAAAATCCACATTCTCCCCAGCGATCTCATCAACAAAATCGCCGCGGGGGAAGTGGTGGAACGGCCGGCGGCGGTGGTGAAAGAGCTGGTGGAAAATTCCATCGACGCGGGCGCGACGGAAATTACGGTGATCGTCAAAGACGGCGGGCGAACGCTGATTCAAATTGTGGATAATGGCAGCGGGATGAATCGTGACGATGCCTTGCTTGCCTTCGAGCGGCATGCCACGAGCAAAATTTCCACAGCGGAGGATTTGGAAGCGATTCGCACGCTGGGCTTTCGCGGCGAAGCGCTGGCGAGCATCGCTTCCGTGTCGCGCGTCGAGATGCGCACGATGGAAGCCGACACGACCGAGGCGACGTGGCTGCAAATCGAAGGCAGCGCGCCGCCGGAAGTGAGCATCGGCTCCGGAACCACGGGAACGAGTCTGGCCATCAAAAATCTTTTTTTCAACACGCCAGGCCGGCGCAAATTTTTGAAATCCGCAACCACCGAATACCGGCAAATTATCGCGGTGATGTACCGCTTTGCGATTGCGTTTCCGCATATTCAGTTCACCTTCGTGCATGAAGACGAAATTATTTTTGACATGCCCGTCGCCGCGAGTTTGAGCGAGCGGATTATCACATTATTCGGCAGCCGCATGCGCGAGGCGCTGATCGAGATTAACGAAAAAAGTCCGGCGGTGGAAATTTCCGGCGTGATCGGCAAACAGAGCACAGTGCGGCAGGTGCGCGGCGAACAATATTTGTATCTCAACCAGCGTTACATCATCGACAAATCGCTGAATCACGCAGTGGTGGCGGCTTACGGCGAAATTCTCGCGCACGGCGGCTTTCCATTTTACGCGGTGTTTCTCAACGTTGATCCGGCGCGGGTCGACGTCAACGTGCATCCGACTAAAATGGAAGTGAAATTTGCCGATGATCGTTTGATTTACGCGATTCTCCGCAACACCGTGCGCCGCTCGTTAAGCTCGGCGGCGGTGATTCCCGTTGAAACGACGCTGGGGCACGCCATTCCACAAATGGGCTGGCCACCCGCGCCGGAATTTCCGGCCGGAGAAAATGAAACATCGCTGCCCTCGCCGGCGCCCGCTGCAAATTTTCGCGTTCAACACCCGGGCCGGCAATTGGGATTTAATCTCCCGCCCTCCTCCCCT